>Ga0307510_10005026_pt1 | contig 15671 bp, 5 predicted proteins | sample 12_EM_MG_FD_207224 | JGI IMG/M metagenome (GOLD analysis project Ga0307510, IMG submission 207224) | Populus trichocarpa ectomycorrhiza microbial communities from riparian zone in the Pacific Northwest, United States - 12_EM | ecosystem: Host-associated > Plants > Roots > Unclassified | place...
AAACTATTTGACAATAAAATCAATTAAATATTTAGTAATGGGTTAACGGTGTGATACGTCCCTGTATTCTTTCTTTTGTATCCAAAATGTCCATGTACTATTTTTTTTATCTTAATAATATCCTTGTATGTTTATTTTTATTGTCATAGGATTATTCTATCCTTTATTATCACCAGCATCATCATATAATGAAATATAACTCTAAAAAATATAGTTTAACTGGTCAGATTTTAAATTTGCTTTTTAAAAATCACCAGTTCGAGTCTCACAAATCTCGTGATCATTAAAGGCTTATATAGTCATTAATTTTAGGACCCGTGAGATTAGTCAATGTTCACACAACTATCTCAAATACCCATATTAATTAAAATAATAATAATAATAATAATAATGAAATGTATCAGTTACTCTCGATGTGATATCTATGGAACTTTTTAGTTAGATTTCTACGGAACTTTCATTCCATTTACCTGCTGAGATGTGACATCTCATTATGACATTAACTCAAAATGTTATCTTAACTGTATATTCTATTTCATCTCTTACCTAACGCATTAATATTTAATAAATTAACACGCACCCACCTACTTGACCTTATATTTAATTGTGGAAAATTAGATAAATTCATACACTCAAAATCACGTTATCATTTAATGACAATTTTAAATAGTAATGAGTGGAAGATAAGATACTAGATAGTTAAAAAAAAATTGCAATTCTTTGTAAAGCAAACTTGCATATATATATATAAAAAAGAATTGTTCGGAGGATTTAGGCAAACAAATGCAACAATTATTACTTGATTTAATTTAGTATTTAAAAGCAATAATAAAAATAATTTTAACTAAAAGTAAATATGAAAAGAGTAAGAGTTTAATTAGATGAAGTCTTGAATTGTAACATGCGGTAGCGCTATTCTTAGAAAAAAAATGTTACCCTTTTGTTTAAGGACGCTTCAAATATAATGCGTTTCTCTTTTAAAATATAATGATCTTGCCATATATATATATATACCTTACAAAAATACATGTTACTAATCATATTTAAAACAATTAAACATGATAAATTAATGATAACCGATTAATACCAAAAGAACATAAAATGGTTATAGTAATTAATTAAAATGGTTATATTAATTATTACTAATGGTTATCATTAAAGGTAAATTTATTTTAAATTAAAATTGTCACAAGAAATGCCATCAATGACGCAATTAAAAAAATATGCATAATTAAAAAAAAATTGGTGACTAGAAGGTGCTCGGCAGTATGGTAACGGTTGCTTTTCAAATAATTTTTTGTGCCGAAATGCATGCTAATGATTTTTTTTTATTTTTTAAAAATTATTTTTGACATCGGCACATCAAAACGATCAAAAATATATAAACCATATTAAATTTTAATAAAAAAATTAAATTTTTTAAAAATGCGGTGTAACATATTTTTATAACTCAAAGCAGCTGGAACTAAAATTGTTTTTGAAGAATCAAGGAGATGGAGCACAACAAGGACTAAAGTGAAAATTTGAAAAACCAAACGACTAATTTGAAAACAAAATTCCAACGATACACCATATAAAATATGGAGGGAAACATTTGGCTGAATATTTTGGGAGCAAGTGAATGAGAAAATGCAACTTCTAATATTGGACCGCATGTCCCAACATATTATTATTTTCAAGTAGACAACACAGAGGAGACTGTATATATAGAAGGATAAAACAATGGAGATATCACATCCGCATGAGAGGCAGGGCAATCTATATTCCTGCTGTTGATGGTATTATTCTCTCTGATGAAGTCTTACTAACTTAAAATATGCTCCTTCAAAGTTTTTGATCCTCGTGTTTTGTAACAAGTACAATTTAATCCTTGAATTAGTTTTTCAACAAATTAAGTCCCTGCATGTCAGATCTTAAACTCTAGTTAAACAATTTAAATGGGTCTGTGGACAAGATAATAGCAGGGACATGTGATAGTATATATTGACCCATTTGTTAGTCCATTGTCGGATTATTTGAATTAAAATTACTATTAAGAACGTGATTTTAAATAAATGTATCCTCTTAAGAAATTATGAATTGATCAATAAATGAAATTTTTACACGGTAAACGCATAAATATCATAAAAAAACGTGTAAAAAAGAAGCAAAAAACAAAATATCCCATAATTTTTTTAAGTAAGTAGAACTATTAAATGATTTAATTAAAATAGCATTATAGTTATTTTTATAATATAATTTTAAAACATATAGAGTTGTTATTTTTTAGCAAAATAAGTAGTTTTATATGAAAAAATATCACTTCCCGTGTTTTTTTTTGAGACGGGAGCTTTATAAACATCTAGCCTGCTTTTATAAAAATCACCCCACCCTGAAGAGTTAAACAACTAATTTTTAAAATCATCAAGTATTTTTTAATATTCTTAATTGCTTTGCTTTAGCACATCAATAAAAACCATAAAAAAGGAGTTCAAATAGACTCTCCATCAAGCTATTTAAACTTTAGCTCATAATCGACTAGTATCTTGAAGCCTTGTATCCAAGAGTTTCTTTTTTCTATCAATTTGATTGGTAGAATAATTACATCATAAATCCTGCCGTTTTTTATTTTTTTTTAATTTCATCATAATCCTTTTTAACTTTCAACAATTTATAATAATTTTGTAATTTCAACATTTCTCTCTCGTTTTTTTTTTATAAAAAAATCAATCCGATTATCTCGGTTTTTTTAAGTGCACGTTCTGATAGCTGCATGTTGCTTGTTTTTATGTTCGCCATGTTCTTCCTGAGCGTCCGTTCAAATAATTACATAAAAAAAAAAATGATGTGCTTGTCTCCTCAGTTCGATTTGTGGGAGAGCTAAATCCAATGGAACTTTTGACTAGCTCAGAAAGTACACGTTGAAGTTACTATTTTCTTCACGTCCTCAAATGCAGGGGCGGAGACAGGGGGTGGCAAGCAGGGGCTGGGGCCCCTGCAAGAAAATTGTTTTTACAGCTCTCCCTTGATAATTTATATAATTTTAGTTAAAATAATAATACAACTGAAATCTTGCCCCCCTTAATTGTATCTTTTGGCTCCGCCCCTGCTCAAATGCACCAGCATTAGCACCAGCGCTCTTGTTTTTCCTCAGTCGTGAAATAGAAGTCAATCTTCTTTCTCCTGTCGGGCCATCGTCTAACACCTGAAAAGAATGGAAGTCTCGGGGTTTACCAAAATATATTTAAATCACGACGGTTAATGCTTCTTCACCGTCTATTCTCAGAACTCTGCCAGGCTCTTTAAATCAGCGTGCGTGCTCCATCGAGGAAAACCGGATGGCACGTGGGATTTGTTGGCGGAGGAATTCTCTTTATAAGGTTGTTAAAATACCGATACTTTGATTATTACGGAAATGTTTGCGATTTGGATTCTGGACATTTATTTTCATCGTCTCTACTCGAATCCAATGGCACAAATAGCAATACGATTATTAGGAAATTTCCAGTGCAATTAATATTATGTTTTTGCGCATCGTTTCAAGATTGCAAGTCATTGTTACAGAAATTAAAATATTAAGTATTTATTATAGTTAAATTTTCAGTAATTGAATACTGCAGCTGGCATAGTAAATATTGAAATTTTATATTTCTATAGTTATTCATCAATCTCTTTCAGTTATGAATAACGTGTAGTAATTTTGTCTTATTTAAAGGATCGCGGTATTTATTATGCTAATGTTCAGAGCAGGAACGTTTCAGGACCGGTTCCTTGAAAAAAACTTTATTTAGCAAAGCAGTATAGGATAGGCGAGCTCATCGAAGTCCTTTTATTTTTTTTCACTTTCTTTTTTCCTGTTCTCAAATATAAAGCAGGCTTTGTTCAATTACGGCCATTTTAAAGACCAGTGAAAAATAGATTTGTTGGCTCGCATGCTATATTTTTTTTCAATGTAAAGATACCCAGGCAACAATAGTGTTTTAAAAAAAACTAAGAGAAATATGAGAGTCTGAACATTAACTTTGTGTAATATCATTTAATTTACTAATATGATAAAAAATAACAACAACAAATAAATTAAAAAAATAAAATTAATTTGAGTTAATCTATGAAACTCATGACTTGATATATGAAATTATGATAACCTCGAAGAATTATGCAAAAAAAAAAATTATAATGACTCGAAAAAAGTTGAAATCAACCCATGTTAGTATAATATTAGTGAGTTTTTAAAGATAAGAGGTTTAGTTTATAAAGATTTTCTAGGTGCCACAATATATGCTTTCATGGACCGGTAAAACGGGTTTATGCCTAGAAAAAATACTTGGTCAGGCTATGACGAGATAGTAGCTTAAAACTACAATAACATAAGATCCAATTATGGTTCATACTTAAATGTTTTCAAGTAATTCTACATAGTGTTTTTCTATATGAGAAGTCACTACATCACTTATCGAACAGTTTGATCTTCTAGAATTATGATTCATACCAGAATGTTGTTATTTGGACCAATTTTATTATTTCTTCTAGATATTTTTTTATTTATTGTTTGTTTAGAATTTTATGCTATTTCTCTCCATGTATAAGGATTTTGATTTTGATTTTGATTTTCTAGCCTAGGCTAGTTTTTCTAGCATATAAAAAATATTGTAAACCTATTTAAGTGGCAAGCTTGATCGTTATATTAATTGAGAAATGAAATAAGACTTCAGAGTTAGTTGTGTTTAACCATAATTCAACCTATCCCATGTCTTTCCATGCTCGTTGTTGCATTATTGTGCTCCCGTCTATATCATAATCTTTTAAATTTATAATCCGAGTTCTAAGACTGAAATTATCCTAAAGAAAAGCAAACCATATAAAATCATGAAGCTAAAATTTCAATTAGCAAAATCTCAATGAACATGATATCAAGGGATGGGATGAGAAATAAAGTTTCAACAGAAACATGATCCAAAATAAAATAAATAACAATTAAAAAAATAAAGATCAAACTTAACATAAAAATTAAATAAAACATCGAGGGATGCAATTGAAAAATAAATACAATTAAAAAAATGATAAAAAAAATCAGCAATCAAAAAAATTGAGACCACATTTGACAAGTAAAAAAATCAATGGATGATGAAATCGAAAGCAAATTCTAATTTTATGAATTATTTTAAATAAAAAAAATAAAAAAATGATCAAATTTGAAAGAAAAATAAATTGATGTCTTGCGTTGAAAATTTATAGGGTCAGACGTGTAAAATGAGAAGAAAAAAAGAAAAAGAAAAGAAAATGTGGCTAACACCAAAACAATGATCCTTTGCCACATGCGTTGCACAAGAATGATGGAGACGCCGTGAAGATTCAAACGCTGTCATGGAAGTCTTTAACCCCGAAATGACGCCACACATGTTGTATAGATAACACGAATAAAGCCACATTATCTCACGTGAATAACACACGCATTAATTTTTTGATATTAAATAATATTTTATATATGTTGAAATACCAAGTTGCCTCAATGCAACATAATAATAAAAAAAAAAAAAAGATTGAAGGGACTAAAATACCGTTTAAGATAATTTGAATTAAATGGTAAGATAGCTATTTAAAAAAAAGTCAAAACAGCTCAGGCACACTAGCGAAATATTATTTTACTGTGAAGGTATTTTGGTAATTGTATTGTGAAAAAACAACAAAAATATCTGTCTACCCTCGCTACCCATGTCTTTTTTAAAAAAAAAAGAAAAGAAAAAAAATCATAATTTTACTGATACAATTCACGGCCACAATGAATCTAAAGTGTCAATAAATCTAGAGCTGCAATAAAAAAAAATACCACAGTAAGAGTCCTCCGCTTCTAGTTTATTTTAATTAATTTAATTTTTCATTTTCTTTTGCGATGATAATGATAAATGTGCATCATGGCTGAAAGATGCTGCTTCCACTAATATAGTTTAGTATAAGTGCTAATTGCGATTCTCTCTCTACTGAAAGTCAACGCCTTCTCTCTCCCACTCCCTTTTGTTATGCGTTTTGTCAATTAGTGCTCTCACAAGTTTTCATCTCCGCGTGTTCATTCATTGAACACATCGCCCCTCTTTATCTACTTGCTATCGTGCGCCTCCGTCGCCTCTGTGAGTTTCCACAAGGAGTGGCAGCCCGCACAATAATCACCATGAGCCCGGTCCTTTTTCTTTTTATTTATTTTGGAGCTTGGATGGTAAAAACAAGGCCGACATATTTTTTTTATTTTATTTTTATAATTTATTAGTTTATTTTAATAGTTTTAATTCTCTAATATCATTCTTCAGTATTCAAAGAGTATCTACAAAATCACCAAGCTAAGATATACAATCTCTCTATCTAGACCAGCTCTGAAATCAAGAAGTTTGATATTGATAAATTAACTTTTATGCATATAAATACACACACAATATTAATCTTGATAATACCATGTGTCGGTATTAAAATTGTTTTCGGTAGATTATTCACGAGTCTTGGTTGATGGTTCTTCACGAGTAAAAAAAATAAATCAAAGTCGTTTCATTTATTATAAATTTATTTAACAATAAAATATAAATTCATAATTAATTGAACGTAACGATAAAAATAAATTTAATAAGTGAATAAATGGTTTGAACTTTGATCAATTTTTAGTTTATATGATATTTGTTATATATGATATGTCATGTCATGCTAAATTAAACATATCAAACCATTCAAATATTAAAGGTTATTATTGTTTTAAAAATAAAATAAACAACTTTTCATATCAACAGCACCAACATTATTTTCATGATTTTTAAATGAGGTTTAACTTTTCATATTAAAAACATTATTTTCATGATTTTCAAGTAAGGTTTAATACACCTTTAAATTGTTTTTATATGAATCACCTCCAACTCTCAAAATCCAAACAACTAATTTTTAAAATTTTAAAAAATATTTATTTGATGTTTTGTTTTAAATAAAATAATAAAAAATAAAAAAGTACAGGGTCAAGCATGCTCTTAACTCGTTAACTTTAGAGTTCATAAAATTAGTTGAGATACACACAAGTTGATTCAGACATCCATGTTAATAAAAATTTTTTTTAACTATTATTATGCATTTATCAACTCAACCAGTAAATCATTGAGTCATAAATTAAAGTTACTAACTAATGTACTATGTTATATTAATTGCTACTAAAGAAAAAAAAATGCTATATGAATTTAATGGCAGAATCATTTCGAAGACAGACGTCAAAGAATCATAGCGCGAGCTCACCACAAAGAATATGAGATCAGAGGCACTTATAAATGGCAGAACTGACACGAAGCTGATTTAAATAATGAATTAACGATGGCCTGGGTGGGGAGAAGTGGGGTGCGCAGGATAAAATGGAAGAGTGGACAAAATCTCAAACTTCTCTCGATCAGCCTGTCTATAATTCTTTTCATTTAAAAAAGAGAGTCAGCCACTTTTCATGGTCAGGGTCACTTATTCCCACAAAACCCACCTGCTTCTTTATTTCAATCTTTCTGAAAAATCTCTCCCCATCACACTGAGCAAAGAAAGCGTTTAATTGCTGTTTGCCTTTGTGTTTCTCTTATCTAATTAACAGTAACTATCATCAATCAGAAAAAGAAAACGAAAGGCAAGACAAGGCAGGCAGAAAATGGATGGTCTGCCCTCTGGATATCGCCCCAACGTTGGTGTCTGTCTCATCAACTCTGATAACCTGGTCTGCTCATCACCTCCTTTTGCTTTTCTTTCTTCTGATTTTATTACATTAGCTGATTACCTGTGCAGTTATCTTTTAATTAATTGATGGAATTTTAGTTCAATTTCTAGACAACCGATCGCTTTCCCCCCCTTTTTTCTTCGTTGAAGTTTGTTATAATATTCCTGCACTTCTTAAAATCATATTTAACGAGAAGACATGATAATACTCCTTGCAGGTTTTTGTGGCATCAAGATTAAATGTTCCAGGAGCATGGCAGATGCCTCAGGTAATGCCGCATTGGATTTGATCTTTCTGAAAAAGTAATTAATTCCTAACAAATGTGCTGAAATCGTTCAACTTCTTATTATTTCTGCTTGCTCGAGCTTATCATCTACTATTCTAGTGCAGAGAATAATAATTCTGTGATTCCAGTTCATCTCTAGTATTAAGTAATCTTAGTTTTTAATGCGATCACTGGGGTGATTTTTCGGACCGATCAAGATTTTGGCTTACATTCGGACTAGATTTCAATTATTCTCAATGCGACGAACTTCGCTGCCGGGCAAGTAGTGGACATCTGTTCCGCTTTTTTACTTACTTAGGCATTTTATACCAAATCCAGGCATTTGATAAATGCAATGAATAGAATTTGTGATGCTTTAGGATACCCCTATCCGCAGGAAGCTTCCTAGAGTTTTAGATAATGAGTAGTATGATACTTAAGTGGGTTCGCCTTGGGTTATTCATGGGATGCACTTAGACCAACCTTTGCAGATGTCTGATAAGAAATCTTATATCAGTTTTCTCTGAATTTACGTTAGTTCTTGTTCGACCATAGTTTCCACCCTTCAGCTAAGCTTATGTGTTTCATCTTTGTGATTTCCCATGGTAGGGGGGCATTGAAGACGGTGAGGAGCCTAAGTCTGCAGCCATCAGGGAACTGCTGGAAGAAACTGGGATAGTCTCTGCTGAAATTATTGCCGAGGTTGGGTATCAACTTTGCTAACCGAATGACTAGTATAAACAATCTCTCAAGTATATCCTCTGAGTAACTAGTTAATTTCATGTTAAATTTTATAATGACTGCAGTGAAAGTAAACAATCTCTCAAGTACTCTTATGAAAGCATCTTTTAAGATATAATCTTGAATTGATGGTCAATCCTTTTCTGTTTTGCTGGCTCTGTATTCACAGGTTCCAAATTGGTTGACTTATGACTTCCCCCCTGCCGTGAAAGCCAAAGTGAATCGTCTTTGGGGAGGTGAATGGCACGGACAGGCACAAAAGTGGTGAGCCTCCCTGTCTCTCTCTGATCGAGTACACGATCTGATAGTGAGAAAGAAGATAACATTTGGTTTAAATCGGAGAAATTAACTGTGCAGTATCTAATATGATTGCACTATTAGAATTTTCGTGAATAGCCACTAAAATGCTACAAAATTTCAGGACCTTTCATCTGTGACATTTTCATCTCAGTTTTCTGATCCTAAATCCAATCCCTTTCAGTATTATAAATCCTCACTTCTGTGTGCAGTATCTGAGTCCATTTTTAAATGAACTTGAACCACGATGTGCATTTCTTGTTATCCGATGGCTATAAAAATTCAGATTTAGAACAGGGAAAACAAAAGAGGGGACAAAGTTTAGCGTCAATTTCAAATTGACTTTTAAACATTTGTAATGACTGAGAATTTCATTTGATCTTGCGAATCTTATGCAGTGAGAAAACTCAGTTATTTCTTTCTTATGATTACATACGTTGTGTTGTTAAGCTAATTGCGATTAAATTTATTTGTGCATATGAAATAATGACGTATTGAAATAATTGGAGGGATATGGTATGGGATCAATGGAGAAGGATATACGTTGTGTACTATCCTGCTGCTTCTGCATATGATTTCAGGGTTTTTGGTTGACAGGTTTCTTATGAGATTAACAAAAGACGAGAGTGAGATCAACTTAGCAAGTGGTGAAGCAGATCCTGAATTTGCAGAGTGGAAATGGACAAGTCCTGAAGAAGTTATCGAACAGGTATGGTGCAGAAAAGAGCAAGGATTTATAACATTATATTATGTACATTTGAATCCTCATTCCTTACTGAGATAAGCGAGCGATTGTTCACAGGCAGTGGACTACAAGAGGCCAACTTATGAAGAAGTCATGAGGACATTTAGGCCTTACTTGAATGAAAATGGAATAGCTGCTAAATGTAAATCTTCGAAGTGGTAAATGGTGTGCGTGTGCTTTTGTAGATCTCTCTCCATGAAATCTAGACTCTGTAGGACTTTGTTCTTTGTAAATGGATGTGGCAGTTGAGAGTTTCAAAATTAGATGGTTGCTTAACTGTAATAAAACTCCTTGTTCAATCAATTCTCTCGAGTTTGTGTAAGTAGCTTGCCTACTGAAGAATTGACGTGCATAAGCTTTCTAAATGGCAAAACAACCTAAAATCAGAAGAAAAATAGTAGTTGTGGTTGTAATGTCGGTTCGGTAAGTATTGCATAGGCAATGTGCATGGCTTCATATGCTTAAAAAATAATAGCTTAAGTGTGTGTTTGGTGATGAGATTTAAAATGTTTTTTTCCTGGTGTTTTTCATTTAAAAAGTATTGAATTGATTTATTTTTAAATTTATTTTTTTATGATTCTGTATCAAAATCAATTAAACTCACTTAAAAGAGTATCAATTTTTTTTTTTTGATAAAAAGTACTTAAAAAAAGTATCTGAATGGCAATGACAAACGTTACCCAACTCTGGTGAATCATGCTCGGAACAAAGCAAAATAAAGTTTTGTTTCTCTTATCATGTTACTTGTGGGCCTAAAGGAAAAAAAAATTAAAATCAATTTGCAAGTTTTTTAACCTGTGCTCCAATGCAGGTTTTTTTTAAAAGCTTTTCTAGTAACTTATCTTGGGCACAGGAAAAAAAGACGATTACCATATTTTATGAACACAAATCGCAGCTAATAAAATTACGAGAAGTATGGAATTCACAGATCAAAATAACACTAATCTATTGCGGATCTTCTTCTTATTTTTTTTTTAAGAATATTAAGAGTGCATAGACTTTATTTACAGTATTATTGGACATAGTCAAATAAATCAATTTTAAAATCTTTCGATTCAACTTTTTATTTAATTAAATTTTTAATTAAATAACATAGGAATTAGCTAGATTTAAATAGATTGATTTCATGGATCCAAATGTAATCTAGATAACTCATAAAAACAATGCTTAACTTTTAAAAATCTTCAAGATAACAACTTTTTTTAAAAAAATTAAGACGATAACAAATTAGATCTACCAGGTCCCCCCTCGACCCGGATAATGAACTTTATTGAGTTTAATAAATTTTTTATAGACCTTTTTTTATTAATTACACGATAAAAATATATGCTCGCAAAATTGAGCATTAACCCTGAAATATAATTTTATTCGAGACCGTGATAATTCTATAAAAAACAAACAAAAAGAAATCATGTAGTCTATTTCCTAACCAATCAAATATTGAAGGAAAAAATAAAAAAAATAAAGCATATTCGGTCAGTGGGTAAACCCGTCAAATTTGTGAACTAGGTTATGGACTCTACTGTGATTTTAATTATTTTTTAAAAAACTATTTTTTATTTAACTATATAATAATAAAAATAAATGATTATAAAATTGAACACTAACCCAATACCAAAAAGTTTTTTTAAAATCGAGATAACTTCATAAAAAAAAACTTGCAAAACTCACGTACCAGCCAAACATGTGAACAAGTCCATCAACTTTATAAAGTTTAATAACATATTTTAAAAAAATACTACGTGAGAAAAAAATACATGATAACAAAGTCAAATTCAGTTAAAAAATAAATAAACAAAAGACACCCCATCGAACCCATAAATCGGGGCAACTTTGATTACCCTCGCAAACTTGCAAATCACGTTAGATAAAAAAGACAAAAACAAACTTGAAAAAAAAAAATATAACAAAAATTCAAAAAACAAAAAGCAAAAAGAAAAGGAAAGAAACCAAATATTGTGGATTACTACTTTGATCCATGTTGCAATGGTTCTAGGTAAACAATGGTTTTTTCAAATTTGTTTTTGTTAATTATTTATGGTACATGTGGCACACCCATATGCTTTTTTTAACTAAAAATATAAAGAATGTTTAAGTTATGAGAAATTGTTTTGGCAGCCAATGGGTCAGCACTAAATTTTATGACTTGCCTCTTTACTTATATTTCATTAAACCAAATAAAATTTCAAGAAATGAACATCTCATACTCGTATTTAATTAAGCAATTTATTTTTTTAAAAAAATAAATTTAATAAAAAATGATGAATAAAATAACACAAAATAATCCATGTTATTTTTTAAATCAGTGAAAAATATCATAAGAAGCAATTAAAAAAAATTAATGGAGCTTAATCTCCAATTAAATAAATGCTAAAGGCCAAGATTGGAAAAAAAATGAATGAAGTGAATATTTTATGCTTGTATTTAATCAATTAATTTAATTACACATGCACACAAAAACTAAATTGAAAAAAAAATAACAAATAAAAAGACTCGTGATAACCCAAGTCATTTTCAAAATAAATAAAAAATCATATAGGAAACAAACAAAAAAAATCAGCGAAGCTCAATCTCAAATTAAATAAATATAAAATAATAAAATTGAAAGAACATGACCTGATAAAATATCATGAAGTGAGCACATAATATTTATATTTAATCCATTAATATAATCTAATTAAAAAAAATATCTCTTGAAAAAGCTAAATTTAACAAAAAACAAACAAACAAACAAACAAAAATCCAAGACAAATTGAGTTATTTTCAAAATCAATAAAAAAAATCTTATAGGAAGCATATAAGAAAATCTAACAAAGCCTGATATTAAATTAAATAAATGTTAAGAGATGAAAATGAAAAAACATGAACTTAAAAAAAGAATAAAAAAAAAACAAGCAAGTTCGGACAAACCTCCTAAACCTGAGATGATTTGAGATGATTTTTAAAACTTGCAACTCATGAAATCTTAGACTCAAGTTTAATTAAGAAGCTAAATTCCCAATCAATTTAATGTTGAATGATGAAATTGAAAAAAAAATAAAAAATATCAAATTAAAAAAAAATAAGGATCAAATTTGACATAAAAAACTCAAGGAGCATGAAATTGCAAAATAAAAAAAATAATTTTAAAAAGTATCTCAAATAAAAAAAATAATAATCAAAATAATAGAAACCAAACTTAAAAGATGAAAAAATTTGAAGAGGGGTGAAATTGTAAAATAAATCAAAATTTATAAACTATTATAAATAAAAATAATAATAATAAAAAATATGAAACAAATATAAAAGAAATAACAAATTAAAGGGTGCTTTGAAATTTCAAAAGAAAAATTGTGAAAATCAAGGGGGAAAATAACAAAAAGAGGGGAAGACTGTTGGCGCTAACCGAATGATTGTTGGGTACATACACTGTCTCATTATGAAGGGGATGCCAAGACAATTAAAACACTACGCGAAAATAAAATTGTTAAACCCAATAAAATTCATAATCCGGATCATGAGTTTGACGAGTTAAGTCACAAAACTTAGATTGATTCAATATATTATTGTATTAATATTTAAAAAAATATTTTTTTAAACTTTTTTAAAATTAAATTATATATTTTATTAATCACCCAAATTATTTTTAAAATCATCAAATAGAAAGATTTCAAATTTAACTTGCTAAATCCCAGTTAATAATAATAATAATAATACTAGGTAATTCTACGTTACCTGAATATTTGTGGGCTTGTAAACTATAATATTTTATAAATGAAACATCAAAAGGACTGGCCCGGAGATTGCTCTCTCCGTAGCCATTACGGTTCGGCCAATTTGACGGAGATTGCCTTCTCCTTAACCAACATGGTTCGAGTATCCAGGTAAAAAAAATGCCCAGAGCGCTCATATTTTAAAAAACTGCTTGTTGCTCTTGCATATCAGATCGCCGTTTTGAGTCCATTCCACTCCCTTAAATTAGAATTTACTAGAATAGTTTTTTTTTGGGTGGCCAAGACTAATCTTTGCAGATTTTGCTGCTGAAATGTATATATATAAAAAAAGAGTCAGTTGTATATATAACAATGGATTTGGTCATAGCATATGGCATGGATCAAACGTCCTTCATTCCAATTTATATATCCGCAATCTGAGTTCTTGGATAACAATTTGCATGTGACACCAAGACAAGGATTGCAAGATTTTAATTTTTTTTCTCCTTTTTTTTGTGTGAGAGTGTGGCCTGCGGGTAGGTGGAGAGAAGAATAAATTGAAAGATGAACTGGCTCCATTGATTGTTGAGACCAATCTCCAATCTGTAACAAACGCATTAAATATCTTGACGTAGCCCTAAAGTTCAAATAAAATCGTAGAACTTTTGCAAGTCTATCCCATGATCATACCGTGACGAAGAGAGCCATGTCTGATTTCTTCAAACAAAATTCAATCTTTCAGACCCGTGGTTTAATTAAAGAATTTGTCAATTTTTTTTATTTATAAAAATTAGGATCTATCTTCATCAGCTTCTTATCATGTTAGGTGAAACCTGGTCGTATGTGTGCGCTATACATCTATGTATTTCAATTTCAACGGCTAAGATGTGCCACTCTATAAACCATTTTATTTGTTTATTTTCTTCAATCAATTTATTCTATAATACCATTCAATGATCTATTCATCTCCGGTCAGTACTCTATTGAAAGAGTCGTGTATTTTGAACGGGCCGACAGGCACCGACACCGTCCCTTTTCCAGCGGCTCCTCGGCTCATCTTTATTTTTATTGATGTTCTTAAAGAGTCAAAATCTGTTTCTAAGTTTTTTGTTCTCTCTGTTCAAATCACTCGAAAAGGATTTTCTTCGATTCATATTTCCCCCCCTAGAAAGTTCGTATTCTGATTTAAACTGCGCTTGTAAAAAATCAACCAGACGGGCCATGCTCATCTTATGAACCACGAATTTGAGTTTTTGAGCGTGATAGCGACAAGGGGGCTGAATTAGCCACGAGGAATTCACTTGTGACTTGCTCCTCCCCTAAAAGGTCGTGGGGGTAAGGATGCTTTGTCATTAGAGAAAAGAAAGTAGAAAAAACTTAATATAGCACGTAAACCATTTATATTTGGCTATGGATTTCAGTATATTTTTTGTTTGTTGACGATTGTGTAATTGTTGCTGAGATGTTGACGGAAGTGATCCTTGAGTTTGATGTTATCGTTACTGCTTCTGGCTCTAATTCAAGAAACTAACGCGGAAAGGAAATCCATGAACTAATGGCGATAGAGGAAGAAAATGTCCAAATCCAACTAAAAAACAAGAAGTAAGATGGAGCCAAGCCACATTATATACGATTAGAATTAGAAGCAACACACCCACCACTGAGTGTTCAGAAAAAGGAGATACTTCCATTATTATTACCCCTACAAATTATTATAGACACAATAAATATGAGGACAGTCCAAATAAAACCAAACAACCATCCTCTGGAGTGGAGATGGATGCATGTCCTTTCAATTCAAGTTTTGAGATGCTTCAGATTAGATCCATCCAGACGGGGTTCCTGAGGAGGTCCAATCGCCTTCACGCCTTCATGGAACGCTACCCCTCACTGCCAGCAACTGGCCATATATATCACCTAGCCTGTCTGCGAGGCCGTCTCTTGTCTGCTAAAATACTCAAAAATAGTTTAAAGCTCCGTGACCATAGGGGTGGATAAGATAAGGTACGCATTTTGAGGAACTCTCTCTTTAGTCTCTACTCCTGTCTCTCCTATGCTTCTTTCTTGCAATTAAAATCCGTCCGTCTTTTTTGTTTTTCTTACCCACCTTTGTCAAATAACGACTAAAGAGGCTCTCGGTAAATATATAAATTTGAGAATTATAATTTTATTAATAACTTGATTTTTTCGTCTTTGTATAATTTAAAAGAACACCTGTCTTGACTGGTTAAAGTG
>Ga0307510_10005027_pt1 | contig 15670 bp, 15 predicted proteins | sample 12_EM_MG_FD_207224 | JGI IMG/M metagenome (GOLD analysis project Ga0307510, IMG submission 207224) | Populus trichocarpa ectomycorrhiza microbial communities from riparian zone in the Pacific Northwest, United States - 12_EM | ecosystem: Host-associated > Plants > Roots > Unclassified | place...
TCCTCGCCCTCCAACTCCACCACCACTACGCCTCGCCCCACGCCCTACGAAAAATCCGCAGAGTTCGCGAGGCTATACTACTTTTTCGAGAAGCTCACCCAACCACGGTCGCGCGGCACCTCTCGAAACAAACATCACCATTACCGGTCGATGTCGCACGAGGAGTCGGAGACCACCACCGCGGCGGACGCGCCGATCCCGGAAGACATTGCGCCCCTTCTGAAGAATCTGTCGGCCATCCTGACGAAGGGCGAGCCCTTTGATCACGGAGACGGAGATGGAGATGGAGACAGGGATGCGGAGCTGCTTGGAGCCGGCGAGGCCCAGGTGAGTATCCCGGAAACACCAACGACGGCAATGGCGTCCACCTTCTCCACCAACACCAACACAACCACCACCTACCTGGTCCACGCCCGCCCCGTCTCCCCATCCGATCACGCGTCTATGCGTCCGAGGCGGTACACCGTAGCAGTGTCCGAACTGGCGTCGGACCACGCTCAAACCTCCGACGTCGTCTCGCGGCACGCTCGGACGAAAACGCAGACGCGCTTTCCCCTGAAGGAGAAGCGCTACCCGTTCACGTTCAAGCTGCTGCTGCACAAGCTATACGACCTCGAAGACTGGGCCGCCAAAGTCCAAGAGGTCCTCGCCGCGAGCCAGGAGCAATTCCGCTCGCTCAACGCCGCCACTTCTTCGCCAACCGGTAACAACAACAATAACGACAACACCACCAGCAGCAACGGCAACAGCCGCAGTACCGTGACCGGCAGCGGCAGCAGTGCTAGTGGTGGCAGTGTCCCTTGTTCTCCGGTATCTCCAACCTTTTCTAGCTCGCTTTTTGGCCCGGCATCACCACCATCGCTGGAGTCGCCTTCGGCGCGTAGACGACGCGCGCAATCGACATCCAAAACAAAAGCGGGCAACGACGCCGCTAGTGCCGGTTCCGCGTTGTCGACTCGGTGCAGTGGCGGCGGTCCTGCCACGCCGTCGAGGCCTCCTCGGCCATCGCGAGCGGTGAAGAAACGGATCGTGAATCGTCGGCGGTCGACGAACGGACTTGGTGGAGAGGACGTTGTCGGGAAGATGGGAGAGTGGATGTACGATGCGGCCGTGTCGTCTGTGGACGCGGAACAGGTTGACGCTCGAGGTAAGGATGGTTCGCTGAGACGTAAGCGCGTACTTTCCTCGGTTGGGTTCGCTGAAGAGAGAAGGTTTGTGGGTCGCGATGTGACCAATGTCAGCTTTTAGGCTGGGTGGGTGAACACATGTGTACTTTACTAGAGGTCTAGCATTAGGGCGGACAAGGACAACTGTTGTAATTTTGGCTATGGGGATTCTGTAATTATTTTCTGACTCGAAATTCAATTATTGTATTTTCATCCACTGATAAGATAGCATTAACGACAAGACTTCCATTTTCAGCTTCCACTTATTCAATGATTCAACGTCATCGACCAGAACGATGAGTACCAAAAAAAAAAAGATATGATAGCGTGTAATGTACAATATACGACAAACAACTAGGAAGTACTAGACTACGTACGCTCCCCACGGAGCCGGCGAGCGAGTGCGAGATCCTTTGGCTGGATTGTGACACGCTTCGCGTGGATAGCAGCAAGGTTGGTATCCTCAAAGAGGGAGACGAGGTAAGCCTCAGCAGCTTCTTGTAATGCCATGACGGCAGATGACTGGAAGCGGAGATCGGTCTTCAAGACGGGGTCAACAATAACATCCTTAAAGGAGTAATTCCGAAAACGCACTTTGAAATCCTGAGCGATCTCACGAACGAGACGCTGGAAGGGAAGCTTGCGGATAAGAAGTTCGGTGGACTTCTGGTAGCGACGAATTTCACGGAGAGCGACAGTTCCAGGGCGGAAGCGATGGGGCTTCTTCACACCACCAGTGACAGCCTAGCAAAGCATGAGTGGGTAAACAATTAAAACATATGGGGTAAGTAATAAAAGACACTTACTGCGGCAGCAGTCTTACGCGCTGCGGACTTTGCAGCGAGCTGCTTGCGAGGTGCCTTGCCTTGTGAAAGAAAGCAAAGTGAGGAAGGGTACGGAAGAGTAAGTCTTACAAGTCAACTTACCACCAGTAGACTTGCGGGCGGTTTGCTTGGTGCGGGCCATTGGTAAGAGACTGGATATGCGACGGGAGTAGATAAATGCGTTGTCGAAAGAGAGAGGGATGAGTGGGAGATAAGTTAAAGGATCTGAGGTATATATATTGTGGGACGCGTCAGTCACGTGCTGTCAACGACGCGGTGGAATGCATGATCAACAAAGCACAGCCACAGCCACCATTCGAACCCTTTATTAGGACTCCGGTAGCACCTGACTTCTGACTCACCCACTCCCTCGTTTTCACCTCGTGCCCTGCGCGCCTTTGGTACTTCATCTCAACTCTTAACCTCTACCTCCCACCAACACCTTTAAACACTATGTCTGGACGCGGCAAAGGCGGAAAGGTATTTCTCTTTCCTTTCGACTTGGACAACAATGTGATTGACTTCTTTCCCTTCAAGGGCCTCGGAAAGGGCGGTGCCAAGCGCCATCGTAAGATCCTTCGGGATAACATTCAAGGTGTGTGAAGGTTTGCCTTCCCCTTCCAACACCCTCTTACACACTGCGTAGGTATCACCAAGCCAGCCATCCGTCGTCTCGCACGTCGTGGTGGTGTGAAGCGTATCTCTGGCTTGATATATGAAGAAACTCGTGGTGTTCTCAAGATCTTCCTTGAGAATGTGAGAGGTCCCGCTCTTCGTCCTGCAATATTCTCTAACAATCGATCCTCTGCAGGTCATTCGTGACTCCGTGACTTACACAGAACACGCCAAGCGGAAAACCGTCACCGCTCTGGATGTTGTCTACGCTCTGAAGCGTTCGGGACGCACCTTATACGGCTTCGGTGCTTAGGCTATTGTGCATTGTTTTGTATCTGTACCATTATAATGAGTCTTCTCTTGTCATCCGATCATCGATCGTCGCTCCCGAAGCAATTGAGTGCGAGTCATCCTAAGGTGTGGTGGCTGTCGATGTACTCAGCGGTTCCGAGGTCCAACATCTGATGTCTAAGTTGGTTATGAAGGACAGTCGGTACATTCTACGAAGACAGGCGTGTGGAGGCGATTCAGTTCCATCCAATCATTGGATGAGGGGACTTAGTGTGCAAAGTTACGCATATATGGGCTATGAAGTGAGAGGTTCGGAAACTGGACATGAGTCAACGTGGGCCCAGTCCTTTAACAAGTGAACCAGGAACACTCGCTCTATCTTGGACCGGAATAGAAATGGACATCCCATGATGGCAACAGTGAAGTCTACGAAGAGTAAATAGGCGAAAGAAATGCAGCGCGTAGTACACAGCCAGTGAAATCTGAGCTTGGCGAATTGCCACCTACTACTGTGATTGCATGACCTGTCGAAACAATAGGCTGAGCGCCACGAACCCAGTCATTGTTTGGCTGTTCCGGTGTTTTCTAATGACGGTGATCACTTACAGTACAATAGGCCGCGCTATGTCGGCCACACGCTCACACTGGCGCCACCATATGGCCATTGTGACAGTTTGAGCAGTGTTTGAGCTCCAAGACGTCAGACAAGCTTCAGTAGGCGGCAGCGTTCTCCCCTCAGTCCTCGCTACTTCCATCATCCGGAGATGGGGGAATGTGCCATGGCTGCGGCGATTAGGTATGTGCGAACTTATGCGCGATTTCCCCGAACTTGAACCTGCCGTATGCGTAGTCCTGCCGTCTACTACTGTAGTAGTCACAAGTACAGGGCAGGGCATCAGAGTTGGCGCTCTCACATACTATAATTGGCCACGCCTGCTGTAATAAATTCCGCGCTCTATTGCATACTATAGACTGCGTGAGCACCTTGCAGATGTTATGTGATTGTGACGTCCACAATGTCCGCGCCGTTAATCTGAGGTTTTGGTGCACGCGGATAAATACGAGTCATGGAGACCCGCCGCGGTCTCTCGACTCAAAATTTGTTTAACTTACTACAGTAGTACACTCCCAGCTTTAGGCCGCTACTACGAAATCTCTGTTCTCACCACCCCCACCCCTGTTTCATCACTTCGAGGGTGATGATGGCAACGTCTGGGCGCGCGCACCGCCAAGTCTTACAATTACGAGGGCCCGGGCACTTCATCCATCAACTCCCTCCTTTTCGATTTTGAATTTCTCACGCTTGTTATTATGAGCGGCCAAACGTGGGCACTGAAATCGGCTGTCTATCTATCCTCTTTCGATATCCTTGCCAAAGCCAGTCAAACGCGCACACTAGTACTCGCGCGCACACCTGAGCGCACTCGGGCTCCACAGGTTAATTCCATGGGACTTTCCATGAAACAGCGGATTGGCCTTTCCAGTCTAACCATGCGTTTGCATCGCCCGAACTGCAATATTAAATGTCCTTGGGCGGCCTTATATACGGATCTTTGTCGATGCACGCTTCCTCCACCGTCTCTGGACTCGGACGTGTGTCAGTAGGATGGTCAACTGGCATGACCCTGCCCTCCTTCTGAGAGAATACCGTGCGTCCCGTCGTTTCCGTCTCAGCCAGTATTGCCCTTGACAGCCATCTAGGTGCCGCCAACAACGTGAACCATGCCGTTGCCGGTATCTATTTGTGGGTTCATCTTAATAGGCAGGAGAGCGCGAGCTCATATCACATTGTCACAACCTCAGCTGGGAAACAATGTTCACGGCCAGCTTTGAATTGAACGTCTTACGAAGAAAACGACCATACAGGTGGACCATATGGGTGAGCTCCGAGTCTTTGCGGCATCTGGGACCTCACCACTACCTCAATAAAAGTAGTTATACCTCGGAACCCGCTACACCGGCTTACTTGGCTTCATCCTCTTCTTAATTAATGTAGACGGCCCACGAATACCCTGTCAGGTAAGCCTTTTTGCACAGGACCGGGGTTCAAGGCAGAGATCGTAATTAAAACCCGATCTTCTCATAGTCACTTGTGATAGCCACTCTGGTAAGGGCACTATGCCGACTCGGATCACCCTTTCCTCCCGGTTGAAATATGATTTTGATTTCCCCAGGCAATGGGTTATGCCTGTTGGGCATTCGCTTCCCTCATCATTGTTGTCCGCGTGCAAGTCCTCCTTCGGGTTAGCAATGGTTGATGGTCCTCATCATGCATCTTTTCTTCTTTTGTTTCAGGATCGCAATATGGAATCGCAATGCCATCGTGTCGCTAATTTCGGTTGGTATATGGTTGGGTGGCCTCGCATTGCAAATAAGAAGTGCGCATCATATCCCAGATTGTTTTCACCATCATCTCATGTCGCCTGCTTTCGCCTATGAAGACTTGACAATGGTAAGGGGGCGTCCAATCTTAATCAAGACGCACTGACGCTCACGGAAATTACACAAGATCTCTGTGACGTACGACGGCTTCCTAGATGCCTGTACATTTCAACATACGCGCAGGGGCCTCGTCAATGCCACCGGGGCTCTCGTGGTCGACATAGTACTCCTCATGATCATGCTGATTGGGCTCCTGCGGCACTCGCATAGGGATTCATCTGGTATATGGAAGTTGCTTTACCAACAGGTGACATCAAACACAGTTTCATCGTCTTGCGTCGGATGCTGACCTCCTTCTAGTGTATAATCTGGTTCGCACTGGCCTTGTTTGCAGAGATACCAGTCGTGGTCAGTCTCTTTTCGTCGTTAGACGACATTGAGCTCACCGTTTCGCAGGTTTTCCTTGTTATGGATTTGAATGGTATGTCTTTCTTTTCGCAAGCCCGTGCATGCCATGATGGACGGAGGCTGACAGTGCTCTCTGCAACTTGACAGATGTTTGGAACGAAGTACGGGTCATCAACGTATAGTTTCGTTGGTCTTGGGCTAATATGATTACTCTCATGCGAGATTATCGCTGGGCCTGCGAGTAAGACTTGAGCAAAATTAGATTCATCGAAACTCTCACTGACGGAAACCTCTTCACCTGCTCCTACTATAGTTGCCATTCTGTTCGTCCGCTCCGCGTCTTCCTTCCCCAGAGTCAAGTGGCCCTTCCAGCTCTGACTTTGATGAACGCAGATCCATCGGTGCTGCTCGCATGTATCGCTCTCTCTCTAACCGCGGATCTCTCTCCGAATATGAGTACGCATCGCCGTTCCCCAATTGCCGGGCCCAGGAGTTGTTCTCAATCTAGCTTTCCGACCTCCTCACTGTTCTCCTTCCCCTCCATCGTTTTAGGTCACCGGATCTACCCCAATTCCAGTCCGGGACGTCGAACCTCACTGCGCAGCGCAGCGGGCCAAACATCCTCGGCCCTATGCAATTTGCGTCCGTCACGCCGTCCGCCGAGGGGACTTGGTCGATGTGCGAGGCACCAGTGTTCATTCCAGCAGATCAAATACTATCAGAGTTCATTCCTGAATAGTCGATCTCTAGCCTTGCTCATGAGAGCACGGAGATCAAAGGGCGACTAGACGGGATACTAGACAGTTCGGCCCAAACTAGTAGGCGAAGAGATGCAGCTCATTTTCCCATCTTTCCCCTGTCTGTTCCCCGCGTACATCGACCCCAAGACCTAGAAAAGGTGGGCTTCCGAGTATATACTATCAGTGGCTTCGAGGCACGACGTATACCACCCTCTGTAACCCTCCCCTTGATAGCGCCCAAAATTCCAAGTCCTCTTCGCGCTCAGAGTCGTGGCCCCTACAACCGTGCCTGTGGCGTCCCGGTCTCGCCTGCTAGGGATCTCGTGCTAGCCCACAATTGGGCGCGTTCGCACTCGTGCTCAAATAAAGATGATGATGGATCGGCGACAGCGGGCGCGTTGGATTCGGAGCGCAGCGCTTGGGGATGAACATGGCGGGCCCAACCCGGCCCGAGAGGATGGCGTTTGGGCCGCGCTCATGACCGGAGTGCACGGTTTTGAACACGGTTGGGACCTAGACTTGAGCATATGTAGTACATTTCACCCGATGTTGTCTTGGACGTTACAGGCGGCATGTTATGGGACTTTGTGCTCATGTGACTTCAAAGACCACTTGTGGTTGTTTGAGTTTTTTTATGGCATCAACTAGGATTCTGCTCACCGCATGACAAGCAGTGAGGCATTCCGAGTCACACGAGATATTGGTCGCCGACGGACTTCCCATGTAACGGCTTATCTGTCGAACAGGCGCCCCACGAAGTCCTTGTGCTTTATGCGCGCTAGAATAAGGATCACCATCAGTGCGGGGGCGCCCATCGACAGGACTTGAAGGGTACTGTAACGCAACCTCGAAGACGAGTGCGATCTGTCGTGGGAAGGCGGCAAAGATCGGAGGGTTCCGTGGTGTCATAATTGAAGTGGCCTTGTGGCAGCCGATGTTCGTGGGACGAAGATACAAGCGCATGCGTTGGACTTTCTTCATACATTACTGCACTTCGTTGTGGCTCCCATGCGGATCATTCTAGTGCCACGACCCGGTGATCCGCGGGCTGGGCCGGGAGAGGACCAGTACTGTAGGGATGCTTCCTTCTTGGGTGGACCTTTTCTTGAGCCTGTTCTCCCCCGCTGGTTTGTAGAATGGCAGACCTGGAGGGGCAATCCTTCTATCGCCTAACCACGGCAACGCAGGCAAAGGCATACAAGGCAGTGCGGAATGGAAGGATTCACGAGTCATCTGAATGCTCGAACGCAGGTGCGAGAGAAGGCCGGCAGCTGTAGTGTGCGGTGTGGGTAGAACGACCCAGACAGGCCCAGAGATGGACGGTAAAAAAAGATGGCCGAGGACCTTGGCCTCACGTTATACGCCTGGCACGACGCGGGGTCTGGATGGGAACCGCAGAGAAGGACAGAGGGATGCCGGTATGATATTTCTTTCTTGGAGCGTCAAGGTGCTGACTGGAGGGTCACGGTGGGGGGGTTGGTCACTGGCTTTGTTTGCGCGTCAAGCGGAGACTTGAAGATTTCCTCATTCACTACTTTAGACAACGAGGCGATAGGTGTCTCGATAGCCAATATCCCGCCCTTGGGCTTGGGGTCAGAGGTAGAGCGGTGAATCGTAGGGATAGCATATGAAGGTATCGATGGCGGATATCGATTAACGGTGTACTTCGCCTCTGGACAGGTCAGAATCAACTCTAACCGAAGACCGTGAGACAAGAGTTTGCGTTGTGCGTGAATAATCCCCGAGTTGGCGGCCAGGTGAGGGCCATATCATTCAACGTGGTATCGGTGATTGCGGATAAGCCGATCCGAATTTATTCCTAGCCTTTGCCAGAGGTGCGATCATGCGATTCGATAGGTCGCTATGCCATCTTTGTCATGGAGGAGCTCCAGCGCCCGTGACCTGGGAATTGTGCTTCTCGCTCGAAAAGCCGCGATGCCGCAGACCTAGCATGGGGTGATGGTTGGTTCGCTCCCTGGGAAAATGCCTCCCCTAAGTGCGGCAAAGACGGATCGGGAGAGTGGTCTCTGCTTCTATGTCCGACTCCGTTCGTGTCCAAAACCGTCGAGGGTCGTAGACTGTATGAGGGACTGGATGCATGGTCTGCCTAGGTTCTCGAGGGATATGGCCGCCTTGGTTATGCTCTTTTCAAACTCAACTCCGCCATTCCGACCAATTCCCGACCACCGAGAACCCAGGTCACCGCAATATATGTGCAACTGAATATTATATTATAAACGGAAATGACCTCACAAAAAAACCCGCCTACGGGTAGGCCTGATGCCAAAGGAATGAAATTAATGAAAAACGGAAGTAATGGGAGATGATCGATGAGTACCCAAAACATGTTTATATTGCACCACATGGTAGCTACTTACAATCTATACTATTACAGTCTATTACATTCTATTTTTATTTACTACTTTGTCGTCGAATCGTCGAATTGTCCTCAGCAATAAGAAAATGAGTCCCCGCCCTGAGAAAGAAAGCGCGAGGAGGTAGTTTGATGGGGTCGCCTCGTCGCCTCGTCGTCGTATGGGTTCCATGGGACGACGGAGGTCGCCTCCTTGTCGTCGTCGTCCGGTGGTCCCCTCGTCGTCGTCGTCGTCGTCGTCGCTTGCTCGGTCGGTGGTCGGGAATTGGTCGGAATGGCGGAGTTGAGTTTGAAAAGAGCATAACCAAGGCGGCCAACCATAATGACGGAAGAAGGAAACGGTGCCAAGATGGGAAGGCACGTGAGGAGTTACGGGGATAGAAGGGAAAGCGTAGATCGCGTTCTCAGATTGGGTGACAGCATGGGACTTCTTCCTCGCCCAGAACCTAGACACGTGTGTTGAGGAGTTCTTCGCCTACGCATCGTAGAAGCGGGGGAATAGATAGAATGTCAAGAAACGTAACATGGCTTTCGCCATCGGCCGGTGGGTGGGGTGGGGTATCCACTGCGAGGCTAATATAAAATCCATATACCATTCGTCCTCACCCGACCCGACCAACGATCGTCACTAACTCCCCCCATGGCGGCAAAGGACGAAAGAGTGGATCATCTCTTGCCAACTGCTGTGCTCGTGCAAGCCCCACGCCCTCAGAGATCCAAGTGGCGAGCCCTCGGACTCATCGCTCTGCTCGCAAGCGCCGTTTGGGTAGCATTGCGTTATGTTGACTCCCACAGCGGACCATTCTCATTCGCGATGCAATCCAGTCAGTTCAAAGTAGCAGACACTTGTCCGCAATCGAACGCCCTCTACCCATGGCAGCACGCAGAGCTCTGGGAGAATCTTGGACATGATTTCGACGAAGATGCGTTCACGACGAGAGCCGTGGACTGGCTCGCGGGGGCGGTCCGCATTCCGTACGCTTTTATGAACACCTTCTGCGATGTGTCAGTTTTTTTATGAGAGTCCTGTGCTGGATAAAGGACGGAGACATTCGACGACATGGGTCTCGTTGGCGAAGACGAGCGGTGGGAGAAGTTCGGGCCGTTGCATGACTACCTCGCTCAGGCATTTCCGCTTACGTACGTTGACGTTGATGTTGATGCACCATAAACAAAGCTAATGTTGCCTTGCACTCATTTAGGCACCAGATTTTAACGCTCACGAAAGTAAACACGTACGGATTGCTCTATGAGTGGAAGGGCTCCGATGACAGTCTCAAACCTCTTATGCTAGCCCCTCACCAAGGTTCGTCCCCGGATCACGTCAATTCCACCCACTGGGAACACCACCGACACACCTTTGATACCCAGACGTCGTTCCTGTTGAGTCTTTGACTCTTAATCAATGGAAATACCCCCCTTTCTGCGGCCACTACGATGGTATGATGTGGGATTGGTCATATCGTCGCGCTTTAGACCGCTTACTTGGGTGTTTCAGGCGAAACCATCTGGGGCAGGGGAACTGCCGATAACAAGAATGGCCTGATTGGAGCACTGTAAGTTTCCCCGCTCTCTTTCCCCTGCGGTGATGCCAAGCCTGACCCATAAACAGCGCATCCATTGAAACATTGCTCGAGAATGGATTCCAGCCTGCTCGTACGATCATTCTTGCTTCTGGCTTTGATGAAGAGATCGGCGGCGATCAGGTCAGTCACGCAAATATTCTATGACAGGGCGTACTGTGTGTACCTAGCTTTATTGCTGTTAGGGTGCCAAATATCTCAATGAAGCAATAATACAAAAGTACGGCAAAGACTCAATTGCTCTACTCATAGACGAGGGCGGTGAGTACTGAGATATCTGTGCCAAGCTTTGACCCTTATCTACTTCGTAGGTATATTTGCCAACGTACAAGGCTCAATAATTGCTATCCCCGGCACTGCGGAAAAAGGGGCATTGAATACCAAAGTGACCGTCACGACTCCGGGTGGTCATTCGAGCCTTCCACCTCCGCATACAGTCAGTCTATCAAGTTATATATCAAGTTTTCTGATAGTTTTATATAATATCATTTTCAGGGCATTGGCATCCTGCCTCGTCTCCTTGTCGAGTACGAAAACAAACCAATCAAGCCTCGACTTGAGCGTGGCACTCCAGCTTACAGTATCGTCCAATGCGTAGGACAGCACTCCAAGGATTTGTCAGAATTCCAACGCACTCTTATCGAGCTGTCCCTCACTTCAGACGTGGCACTGTGGCTAGTAGAGGAGCTATTGATAACACAACCGGTCTTAAAGGCGTTGATCGGTACCACACAGGCCATTACCCTGGTGGAAGGTGGAGTGAAGGTGAACTCGTTGCCCGAAGAAGCTTGGGCTGGCATGAATCAGCGAATTGCCACACAAAGGTTTGTCATCCACACGCAGGTCCAGGATTCGCTTTGCTCATTTATGTCATCTTCTTGGGGCTCGCGAGCAGTTCAGTTGCTGCGGTAAAACAGCGCAATACACAAGCCCTGAAGCACTTGGCTGAGGAGTTTAACCTCACTTACACGGCCTTCGGCTCGTTGATCTCCCCCGAGGGTGCTTCATCTTCTGGCGCCCTTAATTTGACCGAGGCTTGGAGCGCCCCTTGGGAGCCAGCCCCGGAGACGCCCACCGATGAAGACTCGGCCCCGTGGCAGCTGTTCGGTGGAACAGTCAAGGCAACTTACAACGCTCAGCGGGGACTACAAGGCGACGACAACATATTCGTCAGTCCTGGGGTTCTGACCGCAAATTTTGGTAGGCCCCTTTCACTTGTCTGTTGTGAACACGGGTTTGACGTACACGGCGCGCGGAACACAGATTCGAGGCATTATTGGGACCTCACGCGCCATATTTACCGGTATGGCCACTTAGACGCGGTAAGCCTTGCTGGTCAACCGAACAATATTCATACGGTCAATGAAAGTAAGTTCGGGTGCCCTTCAGAGCTCGGATCGCAGGTGTTGACAAGCTCTACAGACATCAGAGCAGACAACTTTGTGGAGATCATTAGGTTTTACACTACGCTGATCCTCAACGCCGACGAAAGCAGGGAGATATAAATAGTGGCGCGGGGTGTCCTTGTATAACAAAGCCAAAGAGATATATCACTTTTCTTTCACCAGCGTAGGTTGCGAGGACGGATTCACCTTGCCTCATGCAACGTGGACTGCAATGACGCGGCCTGTATGCAACTGCAATGTTTCGTCCCTTGCAGTAACCCCGAAAACGGCATTACATTCTGCCAATCTGTTCGACGACGGATTCCAGTCTCAGTCCCTATCCCGCTTGTTGTAGTCACCAGCCAAGCATCAAACACGAAGTTTATTCACCTTGTTGATTTGTTGACTGAGGGACCTCACTTGGAAAATGCTTGTGACTACAGTACATGGCAGGTATGACAAGTGCGACGATGGTAGCGTCTCTTTTGGCACTTACACCTATTAACACCCGATGAAACGTGGCGTTCTGTTGCATTTTGTGCATGCGCCTTTCCGCCTTAAGTACCGCAGTTGCAGCAAAAGATGAAGTCTACCGTGACGCCCCGCACTCGGAGGCTGACGTGTTCAGGCCGATGGAAGCGTTGTTCAGCGCTTTCAGCCCCTATGACACAATGGTCGATCGGTCGAGAGCCACGATGCCTATGTCGTATTTCGAGGAAATAGATGCTTGTGACCACGGGGAGGCGATAGCATATCCTTAGGCAGAAGAGTGGCCCACTGGCAGCAACAAAACAACCATGCACCTGTAACGATCTTGGGGGCTAACGATTGTGAGTTCGAGCGAGCGCGCGAAGGATTGTCTGTGTGAACAGCAGTACAGAAGACTCAGTATCCACGCACATGAGGAGCACGAGAACTATCTTTATCCACCTGTGTGAACAGCAATACAGAAGACTACTCTAAGTCAGCACAGGTGTTACGAGAGAGTAAAGTAACGGTTCGTACCTCAGTATCCACGCACACGAGGAGCATGAGAACTGAGGCATATACAAGTAACTACTGTCCATTAAGTAGAAAATAAAATTGCAGTCCGATATAGGTAGCGGCGGCATAGGGCCGCGTTGTAGTGTTGATCGTACGTGCTGGGATGCGGGGCATACTCGATCGAGTCCTTATCTTACCAAGCTATATCCGACAGCACCTTGGCCATACATTTGCCATCCCATCCCGCCATTGAGTAGCCGATTCCTTTTCGTTTTGAGGCCCATAGAGGGCCACTGATACCCGCGAATGGGGTAAGGGTTTTGGATGAGTAGCAGAATGTCTACCCGGACCCATACCTGTGTACCCTACCCGCAACCCGTACGGGTTTACCTGATCCGTGACAATCCCTAGCGATCTGTCATAGGTAGGTGGCGAATATCGGAGAGTTCCGAGGTGTCATAATTGAAGCGGCCTTGTGGGACGAAGATACAAGCGCTTGCATTGGAATTTCTTCATACATGACTTCGTTGTGGTTCCATGCGGATCCTTCTAGTGTCACGACCCGGTGGTCCACGGGCTGGACCGGAAGAGGACTAGTACTGAAGGTTGCTGTTACTTGGGGGACCTTTTCTTGAACCTGTTTTCCCCCGCTGGTTTGTGGAATGGCAGACCTGGAGGGGCAATTCTTCTACCGCCTGACCACAGCAACGTGGGCCAAGGCATACAAGGCATTACTGAATGGAAGCATTCACGAGTTCATGAGAATGCTCGATCGCAGGTCTGAGGGAAGACGGGCAGCTGTAGTGTGCGTTGTGGATAGAATGACCCAGACAGGCCCAGAGATGGGCGGTAAAAAAAGATGACTGAGGACCTTGGCCTCACGTTATACGCCCAGCACGACGCGAGGCCTGGATGGGAACCGCAGAGAAGGACAGAGGGATGTCAGTGTTACATTTCCTTCTTGGAGCGTCGAGGTGCTGACTGGAGGGCGGGAGGGTTTGGTCACTGGCGTTGCTTGTTTGTCAAGCGGGGACTTGAAGACTTCCCCATTCACTGCTTGATACAACGAAGCGATGGGAGCCTCGATAGCCAATATCCCGCCCGTGGGCTCGGGATCAGAGGTAGGGCGGCAAACCGTATGAGGGATAGTATATAAAGGTATTCATGGTGGATATCGAGTAACGGTGTATTTCGCTATCTGACCGAGGACTGTGAGGCGAGAGTTTGCATTGTGCGGGAGTAAGCCTCGAGTTGGCGGTGAGGGGCATGTTATTCAAGGGTGGTAGCAGTGGTTGCGGATAAGCCATTATGAATTTACTCCTAGCCTTGCCAGAGGTGCGATCATGGGCCTCTATAGGTTGCTACGCCATCATTGTCATGGAGGAGCTCCAGCACCTGTGACCTGGGAGTCGTGCTTCTCGACAAGCCACGATACCGCAGACCAAGCATGGGGCGAGGGCTGGTTCGCTCCCCCGAGAAATGCCTCCGGGGCTCCCTCTCATTTTCTCGAAAGCTGGAAAGTGCGGCAAAGATGGATTTGGCAGAGTGGACTCTGCTTCCATGTCCAACTCCATTCATGTGCCCTGTATGAGAGACTGGATGCGTGGTTTGCCCAGGTTCTCGAGGGTTATAATGAAGGAAACGAGTTGCATCGATGAGCGGAAAGCGTGGATCGGGTTCTCAGCTTGGATGGAAGTATGCTTCCTCGCCCGGAACCTACAGGCACACGTGTTAGCGGGCAATAAATCGTTGAAAAGTTGGTCGCCTCGCTTTATAAAAGAAGGGGAACAGATGGTCTGCCAAGAAACGCGTAATATGGCTTACGCCATCAACCGGTGGGTGTATCCACTGCGGGGCTGATATAAAGTCCACATGCCATCATTCATCCTCACCCGACCGACGATCGTTAGTGACTCCCCCCATGGCGGCAAAGGACGAGAAAGTGGATCACCTTCTCCCAACTGCTGTGCTTGTGCAAGCTCCATGCCCTCAGAGGTCCAAGTGGCGGACCCTCGGACTCATTGCTCTGCTCGCGAGCGCCTTTTCGTTGGCATCGCGTTATGTTGACCCCCACAGCAGACCATTCTCATTCGCGATGCAATCCAGTCAGTTCAAAGTAGAAGACACTTGTCCCCAATCGAAAACCCTCTCCCCGGTGCAGCACGCACAGCTCTGGGAGAGTCTTGGGTGTGACTTCGACAAGGATGAGTTCAAGATGAGAGCCGTAAAGTGGCTCGCGGGGGCGGTCCAAATTCCGTACGTTTGTATGAACACCTTCTGCGATGTGTCAGTATTTTTATGAGAATCCCGTGCTGAATATAGGACGGACACATACGATAGCATGGGTCTCGTTGGCCATGACGATCAGTGGCAGAAGTTCCAGCCATTGCATGACTATCTCGCTCAGGCATTTCCGCTTACGTACGTTGATGATCCACCAATAAACAGAGCTAATGTTGCCTTGCCTTATTTAGGCACAAGAATCTAACGCTCACGAAGGTCAACACATACGGATTGCTCTATGAGTGGAAGGGCTCCGATGACAGTCTCAAACCTCTTATGCTAGCCGCTCACCAAGGTTCGTCCCCGGATCACGTCAATTCCACCCACTGGAAACACCACCGACACATCTTTGATACCCAGACGTCGTTCCTGTTGAGTCTTTAACTCTTAATCAATGGAAATACCCCCCTTTCGATGGCTACTACGATGGTATGATGTGGGATTGGTCATATCGTCGCGCTTTAGACCGCTTACTTGGGTGTTTCAGGCGAAACCATCTGGGGCAGGGGAACTGCTGATAACAAGTAGTGTTGCTGCTGCTCAAGCCGATGTTTTTCAAAAAAACAGTGATAACAAATTGAATAAAATAGATAAAAATATGAAAATAAAGAGGTGAATAGAATGGACAGAAAGCT
>Ga0307510_10005028_pt1 | contig 15670 bp, 11 predicted proteins | sample 12_EM_MG_FD_207224 | JGI IMG/M metagenome (GOLD analysis project Ga0307510, IMG submission 207224) | Populus trichocarpa ectomycorrhiza microbial communities from riparian zone in the Pacific Northwest, United States - 12_EM | ecosystem: Host-associated > Plants > Roots > Unclassified | place...
TTTAATTTATAGGTTACATAGGTAAATTCCTTTTTCTAGTGAGACCGGTGGATATATTATCTACACTAAAATGTATTTAATTTTCTTAAACTATTGATCAAAGTGTCATCAATCTTTAAACAAAGATTTCATGGCATTGATCTTTGAAAAGTTACTTGATTTGATTAGTTAATTTTGAATTAATTCGGTTCCATTGAACCTCTCAGATTCATTGATTATGCAAATTCAATGAATTATCTTAAATTAGTTCTACATAATTTTGAATTAATTATGTATTCCTAACCCTATGTATAAATAAAGTGCCTCCATTCTCACAGGTAGAAACCAGAAAAATCAATATATATATACATTCTATTTCGGCCTTTAAAATATGCTTTTTTTTTTCTTATCCGGGTATCCTCATATCCTTTTAAAAGATGAGACTAGTTCCGTTCGAGATTTGTGACTGTTCTTTCCAATAAGTGCGTTTCCTGAAGAAATATGCTCTCTTTATGTATTAATTATGTATACTCTCTTATGTATTAATTATGTATTCCTAACCTTATGTATACTTATCTTTGATTTCATATTTTTTGTTATATTTTTATATTGATGAGTGGAAAGAAAAGAGCTCGGATAGCTTACGAGGAAGTGCCCTTTCTAAGATTTCAGCCACCCTATAAATACATAATTGATTTTAATAAGCAATTTCTTTTGGGAAACCAACTGGTAAACGATTACATTTAATTGGATTATATATAATTATTGAACTTCATGATAAAATCTGATGAAATTTAAAAGACAAGTGACAATTCAAATCAACTTGCTTTTCATTTCTTTCAACTTCTCGAAGAAAAAAAAAATAGAGATGGAGATGGATAATAGTTTTCTAGCTCTGTTTTTCTAATTTCATAGCATGTGATATGCATAAGCCTCGAAGACTAAAGCCCAATAACATAACTATCTATAGTCCATGCGAAGTTGCAAGCCATTGCATAGGGCTTATAGTCCAGGAAACTCTAAAAGCAAGCAATGAAGCCCACAAAAATAAGACAACCTCGTTCTCGGTTAGGTCTCCTTCCCTGTGCAGCCTCTCTACTGGTTATCTTGCTAGGGTTTAACAGTTGCTTTCATGGAATGATCTTCAAGCAGAGGTAAGTAGCATTTCATTTCCTAGTTCTTCTTCAAACGTCAGCTCCCAATGTTTAGGTTTCTCTGCAAAAGCTTGGGGTTAGGATGCTCCATTAGACCTAGTTCATCAGTTCATCAAGAATTACACTATTTTCTTGAAAACCCTTCAATATTATCATGCCTCAGAAACATTTCATCTGTGAATTCAGATGATGTAAAAGAACACTCCTTTACAGTATCATACCTTATGAACATTTGTGGGTTCTCTCTAAAACCTGCTTTAGAAGTTTCTAAACAGGTTCATTTTGAAACCCCAGGTAATGCTGATTCTGTTCTTGAGATTTTCAAGAACCATGGCTTCTCAAAGGCCCATATTTTGAACCTTGTGAGGAGATGGCCTAGAGTGCTTTTGTGTAAACCTCACAGAACACTCTTGCCCAAGCTTGGATTTTTCCATTCTAAAGGGTTTTCAAGCCCTGATGTTGTCAAAATTATATCAACCTATCCGTGGATTTTGAGAATTAGCTTTGAAAACAAGTTAGTCCCTGCTTTTGATTTCTTTGAAAATTTGCTCCAATCTGATGCCATGGCTATCAAAGCAGTCAAACTTGACCCGCGCCTTCTAGATGCTGGTCTTGAAAAGGCCGCACGTATTGTTGATATTTTGTTAGAAAATGGAGTCCCTATGAAGAATATTGCTCTATCAGTTCGGATAAAGCCTGGTATTATGCTTTCGAATCTGGAGAATTTCAAAAGGCTTGTTCAGAAAGCAAGTCTAATGGGATTTCATCCTTCCAAGAGTCAATTTGTTGTAGCAATTGTGTTGCTGAGGTCCATGACCACATCCACATGGGAAAAAAAGCTTGATGTGTATAGGAGATGGGGTTTGTCTCAAGAAGAAATTCTTGCAGCATTTGTAAAGAATCCTTGGTTTATGAGCTTATCTGAAGAGAAGATCACGGCAGTGATGGATCTTTTTGTCAACCAATTGGGTTGGGAGTCTTCCTATCTTGCCAAAAACCCAACTATACCATCATATAGCCTGGACAAAAGGCTTGTTCCAAGGGCTTTGTTATTGCAATTTCTAGTTTCTAAAGGCTTGGTTGAGAAGAGTTTCAGAAGCACTGCGTTCTTCTACACACCTGAAAATAAGTTCCGGCAGATGTTCATAAATCACCATTCTGAATCTACCCAGATATTGAAATTTTACAATGAAAAACTGAATCTTTCATCAGTTGTAAACTCTTCTACATTTTAAATCACAATGGCTCTGCATTTTCATTTGTTTTTTTATTGTCTTCTCTGCCTTAGAATTTCCATAAGTTAGGCATTGTGCATTGGAATTACCTGTTCTTTTTGCAATTTAGTTTCTCTATTCTCTGATTTTTCTCGATTAAACCTTGAACCTTGTGCTTTGTGATGTTTTTACAGCCATCTGGCATACCAGGAGCTGCACTTTCCTTGCCTTCCATGATATATACAACTTACACTGTCTTGTTAACTTGTGAATGATGTTCTTTCACTATGAGAGATGATCTAATCCAAGTTAGGTTTTACTTGGTAATTGCATTCATGAAACAGAGAGGTTCAGACTTCATTCTGCATTGGGACTGCCTAGAAATGCATGTTAATTCTGCTTTGCATATGAGATCTTTTCCCTTCTACAGTTAGTTTATAACTAATCGAAGTATTCATTCAAAACACAAAAGTTTGCCCTAGTATGGATTGTTGCAGGGTTTGGAATGTTTAAATGACTTGAGATTCTTCCTATCTTAAAACAAAGAGGAACATTTATGGTATGAAAGACAGATTTGAACACTACAAATCCTGATGCAAGGAAGGTGTCGAGACATAGTAAGTTCAAGGATTTAATATCAAGAGATATATATAGTTTCGAAGTTCAAGGATTTAATATCAAGAGATATATATATAGTTTCATTTGCTGTTGAAGGTATGATCATATGCTGCTGGCATAATCCCTAGAAACAATCCATTTCTTGAAGTATAATTAGGGATTTTGCAAGATCTTCCATGGGACCTGAACAAGATATGAACGGTTTGGAAGTGTGGTAAATATTGTTTTTCAAAGTATTTTTTCTTAGAAATGCTTTAAAATAATTTATTTTATTTTTTAAAATTTATTTTTAATATCAGCACATCAAAATGATCAAAAAAATATATATAAAAAATAATCTTTAAAACTTAAAAAATCTTAATAGTAAGGTTGGACTATAATATCAAGTTTTTCAGGGTAGTGGAGCAGATTTGAATGGATCAATGAGGTAAGAGACTGTGAAGGAGTAATCTTGCGGGTTTGCAGCATTGCTACTTCCACTTGACAAGAATTGGTGCTGGGCATGGACTAAAATATGAAAAATTAGAAGTTTCCTTGTTGTCATGAGCAAGAATGAGACCGTGTAGGATATTTTCCAAAAAAAAAAAAAATGCTTGATATATGTCTTCTCAAAATGGAAGATGAAGATGGCCTCCCATTTAAATTTGATTTATATGCCTTCTCAAGATTGCGTCGGATATAGGAAAACAGCTTCCTTCTCTGTTGTGTTAAACAAAAACAAATAGCCAACAAAACTGGCTGACACATCCAAAAGACGGTGTCAGCCATCAAGCAATCCATTTGCTTTGAAATAGAAACTCTGTTCTACAAGGATGCAGCTACTAGCAAGTCGTACCAGTGATTAAAAAGTTAGAAGCCTTCCAGATTGTTGGAACTCTAAACTTCTTATAAATCCGACTAGCAATTGCTACATTAGATTAGTAAAAGTTGGAGAATAAAATCTAGATTTTGCTTGTCCGTATTCTTACTCCGGTTGAGACATCAGGATATCACATTCCATCCATTTCTTTACGACTAAGCATTGCCCTCTTTTTCTCAATTTCATGGGGTTAAGGATATGCTTTCTCCCTTCGTTGTGCACCAAATATTACACAGTTTGCACCAATATCTCAGCTGTGCTATCTCACTGCATCTGCCACCTTTCTTGGCAAGTTTTGACTTCATCGTCCTGCTTTTGATCTTCTAAGTGGTCCTTGAATTTCAGCTCCTGCAGTTTGACCCGGTGTTTTCCACCCCTCATGTGCTTCCTGTAGTTGGAAAGACTCTGGGAAGGCACTTGGCAAACTTTGCAAAAAGTGTAACCCATCTGATTTCCAGGTTCATGAGGTTGTGGAGATGATGGGAATTCAAGGCTGTTTGCTGGTGTTTCCCGCTTTATTCCAGAAAGCACGGGATTGATTGGGAGTTAAACTTGAAGATTGCACCTGATATGAGTGATATTTTAGTTGCCATATTCATTCTAACCTTATATGTGCAGCTTGCGGTAACCATATTGGATAGGAACTTAGCAAACCTTGTAAAAAGTGTAGCCTTCTCGGATTGTCATGTTCATGCAGCTGCATAGGTGGTGAGAATCTGATGCTGTTAGCTGGTGATAGCCTTCTTGTTCCTGAAAGTATAGGACTTGGACTTGAACAAGACCTTGGGCTGGGATTTGCACCTGATATGAGTGACATTTAGTCTAGAAAGAGAATAGGACATTCCCAAGCTACTGTCCCACAAGGGTGGTCCGGGGAACAAAAACTTGGGGAAAGTTTTACTCTTCTGCATTTTTGCATAAGTTGGCTATTCTCAAGGCTCAAGCTGTTTCAGAAGTATAAAAAACATAAACATTTTCCAGAGAAACCCAGTTTAACGGTCTGTCTTTGGTTGAAAGCCACAGCAGATTGGCATGGCAATAACCCACTGTTAAAACTAGGAAAGGCCACCCCAAAAGAAATGAAATCCTCTCCACACCCCAGCAGCCAAGCTCAACAGCAATGTTTTCATGTTGAGTTAATGTTCTGATATCTTCCAGAACCCTAATTTTACTGTCTCAAAACCAGTGAGACAATCAAAACTTTGCGTTGATTTGGGTTACCAAGACAGGTGACGCCAATAAATTTCAGAGGTATCAAACCCTAATGCTTTTTGCATAGAGCAACTGCAATTTTTCCCGATTCAAAACCCTCTATATCTCAGAAATAAACCCAGTAAATGGATCCATACTTGTTCATCACTTCATGACCCATACACACCTAAAAATCTAAACCTTTCCCGATTCCTCAAGCCCAATAGAACCCATTTTATTGATATATTATTAAAACAAGATTAGGGGTGGCAAAGTTCATGCATTTGCATCATTAGGACAGAAAAGAAAAAAAGTTAAATAAATAATATAACCCCCTAAAAAAAAAAAAAGCAAAATCGTTCTAAATCACGTGACACTATCAACTCCACTAAATTTAGAATCTCTCATGTTGTCCGTACTCTGACAATCCAGCTGTCCACCACTAACCTGACAGCCACACGTCCTTAAGACAGACCCAACCCATCACGTGCAAACACCAACAACATGACACAGTAACAGCCCCGTCATTCTAAACAAACGTGATCCTCGTGCCTTTAAAAACCCGTCCAGGTTCGTTCCACAGTTATTCCTTAAAAGCCCGCCCCGGTTCATTTTCACAGTGATCACTTGAGCACCCCTACTCTCTCTGGTCTCTTTCTCTCTCATTATTTCTAAAATTAGGGTTTCGAAACCCCAAATTTTTCATGATGATTTTCTGTAATTTGTGAATAGAGACGAAGCTGAATTTCTGATTTCAAGTATTACGGAATGGCTGAGGAGGCAGCGAAAGCAGTGGAGCCTAATGCGGAGTTGCTAGAATGGCCGAAGAAGGACAAGCGTAGGTTATTTCATGCTGTGTATCGCGTCGGTGATCTTGAACGTACCATTAAGTGAGTGAGGTTTTGTTTTTGTATTTCTTTTTCGATTTTCTTAATGTTTTGTAATTTATGTGATTTTCTTCATATTTTGTTATTTATTTTTGTGAATTTATTTGTAATTAACTTTGCGTTTATTATGAAGTTTCAGTTTTTATTTTTATTTTTGTTTGTTTTGGAATTTATGTGATTTTTACTAAATTCATAGTTATTTTTTTTAATGTTTTCTTTTGCAATTTGTGTGATTTTCTGCATATTTTGTGATTTGTTTTTTAAATTTTGGTGTAATTACTGTGCATTAGTTTTTTTTTCTCCTTTTTACAATTTGTGTGATTTTTCATATATATACATTAAATTTGGGTGTTTTCTAATTTAGGTAGAATTAAATACGCACATGTAGGAAGTCTGAAGTTTTATGTCCTGGTTTGTTTGTTTTCTGCAATTTAAACCTAAGAGTTTGAAATGCTTGGGAGTTTTGTCATGTGTGATTTTGCAAATATGTATTTGCGATTTAGTACTCAATGGTGTTATATTGTGGCATTCAGTAGGCATTTAATATAAAGTTTGGATTTTGATTTGTTTGTTTTTGTGCTGTTGGTGAAGGTTTTATACAGAAGGATTTGGAATGAAGTTATTGAGGCAAAGGGATATACCAGAAGAGAAATACTCCAATGCATTTCTTGGGTTTGGACCTGAAGAGTCAAATTTTGTTGTCGAGTTGACTTACAGTATGTTCCTCTCAAAATCGTATCCCTTTTTCTTTAATTTTGTTTTCGTTTGTGAATTCACTGGTTATTTGCGTATTGTTTAGTTGGTGAATGGTAATCACATAGGAAAAAATGGATCAATGGTAGACATTGGTATCGTGTAGTATAATAAAAGGGGTTATGCTGCAGAGAATCTCTTTATGTTGTTTAATGAATAGTGGATTCTTCAGATTCAAATGGGTCATTGTTTCTGTTTTTCAAACTTTTTATAAATTTTATTCTTTTATAATTGAAATTTATGTTTTTTGTACGTGTTGTTCACTAATTACTTGTGTATTTGCTTGCTACCTTTCACCTTTATTATTTTCTAGCATGTTGATCTTCTTTGAGGAAGATGATAATAAGCTAAGAATTTTTGTGGTGTGGAATGAGATCTACGTGTAATGGTTATACATATTAGATCTCTTTGTGCTATTGGATAGGGATTGATTTCTGTATCCAAGGAGTGAAGCATTACTGTTACTGTGATGGTTATATGGATTTTACTTCCATGCCACAATTGTTAATGTGTTTGTGATGTTGGAAAGTAGTGAAGGGGTTAGAAATGAGTAGGTTTTGCATGAAAAATCTTTTTAATCATATCATTGCGCAACAAAAAATCGACTGAAATCTTTCAATCCTCTCCCTTGTGTGGCACTGGGAATTTATGTACTTGGTTGATAATTTACAGATTATGGAGTCACTTCATATGATATTGGAACTGGCTTTGGGCATTTTGCAATTGCAACTGAGGATGTAAGTGTAATGCTATGTTTGTAGGTTTTTAAGCTGATGTTTTTTTATCCCCTCCTTGGTGCCATGAATAAATTGTGTTTCATGGTCTTTTAGGTTTACAAGCTGGTGGAGAAACTTCGGGCCATTGGTGGCAACATTACTAGGGAGCCTGGTCCTGTCAAAGGTGGTACATCTGTCATCGCCTTTGTGAAGGATCCTGATGGTTACATTTTTGAGCTTATCCAAAGAGGTCCAACTCCTGAGCCCCTGTGCCAAGTAATGCTTCGTGTAGGAGATCTTGATCGCTCTATCAAGTTCTATGAAAAGGTAGTACTGATCGTATGTGTGAATTTTGTTTGATCTGAGATGGTAATGGCAGGAGCATTTATTAAGTAGGCAGGAGCAATTATTTAATGACAGAATATTTTAGCATCTGCAGAAAAGAACCCGTTTTATCTGGGCTATTAATTGGTTTCCATGTAATTAGCGATCAGGTGAGAGCTCATCTTCAGGATGGTTATAAAGAAAATAACTATAGGCAAGAATTGATTTGGTAGAAGCAAAAACTGAAGAACTTGGAACAGTTGAACTTAAACCGAATACCATTTTTGGGTTGATATGATTGGTTGTTTTAAAATCTCAAATTGATTAATTTGAACCTGACTCTTCAATAACAGAACTTGGTTGAATTTTAAACTTGTCTGGTCTTTAGGAATTTATGATTGCCCCTTCTGTTCAGTAAATCAGTCAAGTCTAGTTCTATATGTTTGTGAGGCTACAATGTTGCGGGCATCATGGAACTAGCAATGACCGAAAACAACATATTTGAACTAAGCTTTGGTTTTTCCTTCTGTGCAGGCCTTGGGGATGAAGCTATTAAGGAAGATTGACAGACCTGAGCACAAGGTGAAATGTTCTCTTTAATGATTTGATTCATATATTTAGTTTTAGGTGTACTAATATTCTTTGAGATATAGATGAGGCTATTGAGTTCCCTCACCTTGTTGATTGCACATCACAGTACACTCTGGCCATGATTGGCTATGATGATGAAGACAAGACGACTGTCCTAGAATTGACGTACAATTATGGAGTGACTGAATACACCAAAGGAAATGCATATGCGCAGGTGAGTTAAATTCATTCTTTCAACTATCGTATCACCGTGACATTTCCTCTGCTTGAACACTGATGGATCTGGTATTCATTATAGGTTGCAATCGGTACTGATGATGTGTACAAAAGTGGTGAGGTTGTCAACCTTGTAATACAAGAGCTCGGTGGCAAGATAACCCGTCAACCTGGACCAATTCCAGGAATCAACACCAAAATTACCTCTTTTCTAGATCCAGATGGCTGGAAAACTGTAAGTTTTCTCTAATAAATTTTGGGTTCTAAGTTAAATAAGATGTTGCATACTTCTCTGCTTTCTAGTATTCTAATACATTTGTCTAATTGTTAAAATTGTCTGGAAAGGGATATCTGATTTCATTTTTGTTTTCAATTTATTAACTAAAATGTTATATACAATCAGAAAAATTCTGGACAAAATGGTATCTTATCCACACTAAAATTTTCTGACTGATAATCTGCTTGCCCTTTGAGTTGAGAAAACAAGACTTTCGAGTCATAAAAGAATCAAGTGTAACTGCACGTGGGAAAATTAATTTAGTTTATATCCCTTCGAGTTTCAAAAGCTAGACTTGCTAGTCTTACCGGGCGATAGGAGAAATAGATATTGTTGGCCAAAGGATGTGTTAAATAGATCTGTTAAATATAGATTCTGCATTTCTGAGTTTGCCTCCTAAGCATCCTAGTTATTATTGCTGTTTACTCTGTAACTGCAGGTTCTGGTTGACAATGAAGACTTTCTCAAAGAACTGCACGGGTAATTGCTCAAACAGAGGATTCTGGGCCCTTTAGCTACCGATATATGAAGAATAAGTAATTCGGTGTTTGTATTTTTATCCATAGCAGCCAGTAATCCCTGTTTCGATGTGGCTGTTGCTTGTGTCCACTTGAGATGAATGAATCTGCTGCTACTTCGAACTGAGAGAAAATGTTGTGTTTTTGAGTGGCATTTCTGACTTGCATGGTTATTATCAGTTTCCTGCCTCCTCTGGTTCCTCTTCAGCCTTGTGCTAATAATAATCATAGTTATAAGATCCGTACTGGGTTCTGTGTTCTGGCTTGGGTTTTCTATAAATGAAATAAGAGCGCCATTCATCTTCATTTAATCTATTTTATCTGTTGTGTGGACATTGTTGTGTTCTTTTGTTGACTTAGTCTTAACTGTTGCTGCTGTTTTTGGTTAATAATGTCCTGATTCTTTGGACTTCAGTTTAGATTTGATTTCTTTGTAATCGTTTGACCACGTCTTTAGTGGTTCTGTTATTTCCGATATTCCTGCTATGTAAAGGCTGATATAAAACCTCAGTTCTTCAACTGCAATAATACAGTCTCTTGCTTTTAACCATTATTTGTGTAGTTTGCTTTTAACCATTATTTGTGTAGTTAATAGCTTACAAAACTGACAGACATCACCAAAATATATATCGAGTAAAATTAAGAGACTTATATTTTTTTTTATTAACCGGATTTCTTTTAAAATTTCTAACTTATAAGAGCACATATTCGTGCTTCGAAGGTCAAACTAATCAGCTTCTAAGAATTTGCCCAGCATCACCGTTAACTTCCTTGAGAAAAAAAAAAAAAAAAAGCTTCAATGGGTGAATATAACCCGCCCGTGAGTCTTGTTCTTGCATTCAACCAAGTCCTTTACCAGTCCTTTCCTTACTTTCAATCCCAGGATTTCTAAACCATATCATATCAGAACCACAACTTTTATTTGAAGTTTTTTTTTTCCCTCATCCCATGCATGGTTATGCATGGTTATATGATTAGGGATGATTATTTTTTGTTTGATTTAGTTTTTATTAAAAAAATAATCAAACTGGTTTTTTTATTTAAAAAAACCAACCGGTTTTGGTTCGGTTCAGTTATTTAAAAAAAACCGGTTCAAACCGGTTTGGCTCGGTTTTTCTCAGTTTAACTTGGTTTTTTTCTGGTTTTGGCTCGGTTTGGCTTGATTTTTTTCTGGTTTTTTTTCAGTTTGGGTTCGGTTAAGTTGTTTTGGTTTCAAGCTTATAAAACCGAATCGATCGGTTTTAAAAAAAAATTATAATCGGTTTAATCGATTTTTTTTTATTATTTAGTTTTTTCAGTTATTTTTTTTAATTTTTTTAATTTAATTGATTTTTTGATTTTTTTCTCACCCTGTGTATGAACGCAGACCCAAAGTGAACCTCTATCGCTTCTGAATAGAAGTGAAAGAAAAATCCCTGTTCAAGATACAAGACTAAAGTACGAGAACTGCTTTTCCTTTTTATGTACTCTTGCATACTGCAGATGTCAACGTTGGATTTAAGGAAAGGATGCGTCAAAACTTCAATTTAGTCTAGCATACCGTAGGTGAGGGGTTCTTACAATCTTAAGACTTCAAAGTTCTCCCTTACAAGTTCTGTGGCAATCAGTGCTGAAAGAAAACTTCAATGAGATGAGCAAAACCCGTACATCATGTTCTTGCATTCTGTTAGGAATTCCACAATCTCTACATTAGGAATAGATAATCTGTACATATTTACTTCTCTATTGTAATGCCTAACTTATAGGGAGATAACCTCAATTGATTCCTAATAGAAAGGAAAGTCTGGAACCCTGCTTCTATAAATACATGAAGAGATCAATAATATATTATTCATTCCAGCAGATTCAATCTCCTTCACTTCTCAATTTTACATGGTATTAGAGCTTGATTAAAAATCCTGATCTATTATCACATCCCAATCTCTTCTATGGATGTTTCAAAGGCAAACCTCTCAAGTCCTTATTTCACTCATCATTTAGATCATCCGGGAACGATCTTGATTCCAATGGAGACAATTATTCTACTTGGAAAAGGGCATGACTCTGGCCTTGAACTCCAAGAACATTTTCATGTTCTTGCATTCAACGATGGGACTCGTAAGATTACATATATACTCAAAACATTCATGGTGGTGGTGATATGGGACTATCATCTCACTACACTATTCAGCTAACAGATCGATATACAAAGAAAGAGAGAAAATCAAAGTAATTCTGATCATGGTTCTTACAATTTTGTTGAACGAAAGAGATAAAATGACTTGCACAGACCTGATGATAGATAGAAAAGAAACTGTAGCAGTACAGGGTTTCTGTTGCTTTGATCTTTCTTTTCTTCTTCTTGTCAGCAACCTCTTCTCTTCCACTCTGTCTTTCCTTCTTTCTTTCTTTTTTTCCCTCCCTTTGCTTGTTCTTGTTGTTGTCCTTTTATAGGTGAACAATACTCCTTTGAGGAAAGGAAACAAACCACCGACTTTACGAGGTTGATTCCTGAGCATAACGGTGAAAACCACGTGCAAAACAGAGATCAGAGTGATACAAGTGTGCCGTCATGCACCTTTCCCTACTCTGCCCATGCACTCCTCACGCGCCTCCTTGTGCCAGCCACTTTAGCTTTGTCTTCTTTGCTCGAATGCTCAGACCTGACCCGATAACATGACCCGATTTGACTCGACATGTAATCCAACAAATCTCCACGTAAGCCGTCCCGATAGCCGGAGATCACGCCATTTTGTCATGACAGCATTATGCCCCAATCTCTTGCCATGTCAGACAAACCTGTTGAAAATGGCTGGTAAGATTCCAGGTGAAACCAATTTTGTTCGTGGAAGAAAGGTCTTCCATGTCGAACTCCCACCGTGGCCTACTCCAATTGCGAAGCCGATTGAAATCCTTCCATGCTATTGAGAACACGAATGGTTATTGTTCTGTACTGTCTGTTTTCCTCTCGAAACTTCTCTACCGCATTCATCTCTGTGTTGTTAGTATGTATTAATTACACCTACTGATGATATTAATATAATTGACTGTCATGAGCTAGCCTGTTCGGTTGTTACTTGAATTAAGTTTTTCGTCTGATACTTTTTATACTTCTTTTAGGTTTATCTGGGTGGGTTTGTTGTTGTGAATGACGAGTGAATCAAAGCAATAAGACATTGTATATATATATCCAGGCTCTAACTAAACTGGAATTATCGAAAGTAGAAAATGATCAGCTATATCCAGGCTCTAACTATACTTAAGTTTTAAGCATTACGTAACAAGGGTCTCTCTCTCTCTCTCTCTCTCTATATATATATATATATATATATATATTGGTCTCAAAGAATGTTGCCCAGACAACATCGATCTTGGTATTCTGAGATCCCTTCTGGCTTGTGGGCTCTTGCCTGTTAGTCCTGGACATCCTAATATTTATTTTGCTAGAATTTGGCTCGCCCTACAATTTTTTTTTACGGCAAAAATATCTGATATTAATGGCGTGCTTTTCAAGAGGGAAAAAATTCATGGAAGCAAAATTTTACTCTGTAGATGATATTTAAAAAAAAATTATTAAGATAATATTATATTAGATTGATTGGAATTCATCCAAGTTAACTAATTAAATTTGTGATATGAATTATTATATCGTGATCCAATAAAGTAATTAATCTGACTTAATGAATATTTTAATTTTAATTATTTTTAAATAATATTATTTAAATTATTTTAAAAAAATCATTTTAGAATTAATTCAGATTAACGCTATCCAAACTCTAAATTGGTTCCGTTCCCGAGCCGGGTATGACAAATGTGGAGGTAAGTGCTATGCTTCCATTTGCATTCTAAAAGGTGAAATCATGCATAAAACGTCGGATTAAGAAATCAGCTGACGTACCTGTCTGATCACTTGTCGAAGTAGAGTGGTGGTTGAAATAAGAGAACAAAAATTGCTTTAATGATTCTTTTAATTTCTCAATATGCTACTGCCACTGCTCTCTTGCTTGATTGGCTGGCCTAACATTATTGACTTGATTGTTTCTCGAGGATTTTATCTCAATTTTATTTACTTAATTCTGCTCTGTCCGCATTTCTTGGATCTTGGTATTTTCATAACCCAATCATTTCATTTTTATATCTGCCATGCTCGCCCAATAATTAAAAGGAGTTGGAAGTGGTTTGGTAATAATCTTTCTTGGACTCGTAAAGTTCGACAAAGATAACCTCAAAACTAACCTGAAATTAATATTGTCGGTGCCAAATAGAACGTTATATGTTGGCGCCTAATCAAACATTAATTTATCTTTTCTTGTTTGGTTTAAAGAGCCAAAAGTGCAACCGATTTGTCACGTAGGCACATGAGATTTACTGTTAATCTATTTGGGAGTGTAATTATTATTGTTTTTTAAATGATTTTTCATATTAAAATATATTAAAATAATTTTTTTATTTTTTTTTAATTATTTTTTAGATTAACGCATCAAAATAATCTAAAATATATAAAAAATTAAATTTTAATAAAAAAACTTTTAATTTTTTTATAAATACAAGTTGGTCAGAGTTTTCAAATGCCGCCTTAGAGAGAGAGAGAGATTGCAAACTTAGCTGTGAGAATGAATATCGAATTCCTTACACTTTTTTGGCCACTTCCGATTAATTATTTGTGCAACTTGCAACTTAACTGATGTTGTACATGGCACGCATGCCCCATGTAAGGAAGATTTCTCTTCTCTCGTACACGTGGATACTTCGGGCATCCACGCGGGTCAACGTCTTCTCCACTCGCAAGCTTTTTCACTTATTAGACATACAGCTAAGCAGGAGACTCATAAAGTTTCACAAAGACAAACTGAAAACTAACCTGAAATTAATGTCGGCGCTAAAATTCAAACTTAAAAATTATTTAAAAAATAGATATATAAAATCAATATTAATTAAAAAAAATTAAAAAAAATAAATTCAGACGCTCTTGGTCTAATAAGTTTAGTCAAACACTTGGCCTATCAAGAAAGGGTTAACGCAACCATCTAGGTGGTGGTCCAGTGGTAAAAGTTTGGGATCAAGAGGTTTGCTCCCTCTGTGGTCTCAGGTTCGAGTCCTGGGTTGCTCATATGATGGCCACTGAAGGCTTACATGGTCATTAACTTCAGGACCCGTGGGATTAGTCGAGGTGCGCGCAAGCTGGCCCGGACACCCACGTTAAACTAAAAAAAAAAAAAGGGTTAACGCTTGAGCCAAAAAAGAAGAAGAAAGGGTTAACGCTTGAGCCTACAAGGTTTGGTCCATGCACATGGATCTTTAATTATTTTTTTTAAGTTAATGAGGTCATTCACCTTAATTTTTTGGCAAGAAAATAAACAACGCGTCATCTAGAATTCCCTAGATTTCAGTCACCGTGGTGACTAGAAAAGTTCATATTATTTTCATCCAAACCCCATTTTCAACCCATTTGTTTATTCAAAATATCTAGAAAATATCGTAAGAACTTTGTTAAACTAATTTATAACCTCTAAAAACGCAAAACACCGCCTTAAAAACCAAAATTAACCCGAAAAAAAATCTCTCTAAGCTCGGATCTGTTATTTTAGGCACTTTCAAAGTACAAAAAACTAATTTGAACTCCCCTCATCATATAAAACTATTTGATACAAAATCGATCGTTTTGGTAGCCGAAATAATCATTAACGACAACTTTCTCTCTCCATGCTAGAATCTAGTGAGCCCTTCTCTCTCCTTCCACCCAAAAAGACTAAAACATAAAGAAAATAAAGTTTGATACTGAAATTAAATTTTTAGAAATTAAAAGGACCAGTTACCTAATAGTTAAAAAAGATGAGGTCTAAAATGAAGTTTCCAAAAAAATTTCAAAGTCATCACCTATTTTATCAATTTTTTTTTTTTTAAGATTATCCCCGTGAGTGTTTCCTACCAAATTAGTTTAACCCAAGTAGATCTAGTTTGTTTTCATCTCAATATTAAATAAAAATATCATTCAATTTATAGTTAAAATTATTTTTTTAGAAGATATGTTACCAATACCTAGATAATTTTTTTTTTGCACTCAAATGTTTTTTACTCTGCCTCGCAGTATAGCATGGGATAATAGGCTAGTTTATCTCTATACTTTTATCTATATTTGAACTTTTATTTGCGTGTTTTCCATTATTTTTTCTTATCATCAACTTCAAAGTTTTGCTTTTTTTTTTAGTCTAAAACTTACACTAGGTTTTTTTTTTTTTTTTTTAGGTTTTACACTACAAAGCCTTATCTTTGTTTCATTCTTCGAATCGTACTAGATCCTTATCTTCATAGTACTCCGAGTCGGATTAAATTTTATATATATATATATATATATATATATATATATATATATATATATATATATATATATATA
>Ga0307510_10005029_pt1 | contig 15670 bp, 20 predicted proteins | sample 12_EM_MG_FD_207224 | JGI IMG/M metagenome (GOLD analysis project Ga0307510, IMG submission 207224) | Populus trichocarpa ectomycorrhiza microbial communities from riparian zone in the Pacific Northwest, United States - 12_EM | ecosystem: Host-associated > Plants > Roots > Unclassified | place...
GGTGGTCACCCGTATCACCTGTATGCAACCACGGAATGACTAGCTACCCTCTGGTGGGAGTAACGTGCCCATACGCGTACAGGAGGAGGCTACGATGTAAGATTATTGGGGAAAATTGACCCGAATGCATCCCAAAATTCCCTCTAGATCACTCCTTCCTAACGTTCAAGTTTGAAGTTTTATACTCCGAGTCTCCGACAGAGACCCTGTTGGACCCAAAAAGAGGCGAGAGTCGAACGCCGCGCTTGCGAAGTTTTCGAGCATTCTTACAGGCTAGTTCCCATGCGCAAAAACGGGGAAGGACCCTAAAAGGATTGCCCACACAGCTCCTATTTAAAAAAAACTCTCACTGGCACCGTGACGGCTATGTTTACAGTGCCATGCAGTACAGCGTAGCCAAAAATGACGCTGATGCGACGGAACAAAATTGGGATCAGGCACTTGACCTCGATAAATAACTTGCCAAATGGCGAGGAAAATGGGTCGATCCGATCGCTTAGCCCCGGCGTGGTATAAAACCCCTCATAGAGTACTGGAATTGAATGCTTGCCTTCTCTCGTATCGTGTCAACATCCTGCGTCCCTGCGCCCGGCGCCCGGCACATTAAGTAGACCTTTGCTCCCATTTGCCCCCCTGTGATTTTGTGCTGCACGGGGACGGCACATATGTCAAATTCAACCGTAACGCCGCAGGGCGTTTTACAAGATCAGGGCATTGTGCTTGGCTCGTGTATCGCAGGCCTGTTTCTCCAGGGATTAGAAACCGGTCTTGTTATCGCGCAATTTTGTCAGTGGTTCTCCTCCCCAGAGCGAAATGACAGTGTGGCATTTTCTGCTCTTGTTATATTTGTAACGATGGTCGGGTTGTGAGTATACTCTGAATTTCTGCACCTGTTTGCCAGACTGACCTTCACTATTGCCGAAGTGTGCAAACCGGGTTGTCATTTGCATCCACTTGGAGTAAGACCGTACAGCATTTTGGACAACCTGTACGTACGGCTTTGTACTTTCTAGTATCTCTCCTGACGACTTCAACTGTACTCCAGGTTACTCCGGTTTGGTCGGATCATTTTCACTCCCCTCTCGTACGTACAATAACGAATCCATCTTACTCAACGTTGCATCCTCTCACTTCTATGTAGACACAGATGATCGCTATTCCCGTGCAGGCATTGATGATCCGGCGATGCTATCACGTATGTCCTGAAGCATGTCGTCGAGTATTACTGTTTTGACTTGAACGATTAGGCGGTCGGGAAGAACCTGTACATCATCGTCGGTCTCACTTCTCATGTTTAGTCTGTATGCTCATACTCTATCCCGATATAGACACCGCTTGTATTACTCCTGCTATCCTCGGTTGCTCTGTCCGCTTGGGTTATCGTAAACGTCCTACGGCGCCAGATAACTTCATCCCCAAAGAAATACTGCCATTTTCTAGACACTGTTGGTATATCTTATCCCTGTGAGCATTTATCTTGCCTACCAAGACAAGTCTCATCTTAGCGACTCGTAGACTTGACATTTCTTATCATTCCCTCGAGTGAGTCCTCCGTGACTTCTGACACTTCAAATACTCACTGCTATCCAGTCTTGGATGTTTCCCTGACTGGTATTCGTTCGTCACTCGCGCTTCTATCCAAACCTCTCCCCAGCGTGCTTACAGTATACCAAGTGCTATATTACCTCAGCCGAACCATGAAGCAAGTATACACCGCAAGCATACATCGGGTATGTTTGGTATACCTACAATGAGACCCATCGCATTGTTCAGCTTCCGAGGCATCTAGCGATTGTCGCGACTCATGACGGTCGTATGGCAGTCGGCAATTCCACCGACAGTCTGCACTATCGTCCTGTGTATCCTCTATGTTCAGTCCGCTACGGCTTGTCAGGTGTGTTCCCTTCTCTATCCCTTATATAGTGCTCCTAGTGTCATTTTTGTTATGCCTATCGTGGATGAATGCTGACGATGTATAATTTGGCTTCGTACGCACAGGAAAAACAGCAGTTCTTGTACGCCGCTATTCGGGGGTTGGTTGGCAAGCTCTATATAATTTCTCTCTTTTACATCATGTACGCTGTCATTTGCATCTTGGCCCCCATACGACTTGCTGATGTTAGACCAGTAACAATTCTGACGTTCCAGGAGAGCAGCCGCCAACATTTGTTCCAACACTGACAGTACCAATCGAGGAATATGATATGTTTTCTCTGGACACCCGAGTGAGCGGAGCAGTTTCATGCCCCGATACGATACAGCCTGCATATCTGCAATGTCCATGAACACGGCGATGTAGTCACCAGTCTGCATTTGCACCCGCATTCGGTCTTCATCACTTTCCACCTTCAAAGCTTCAACACTTGTGTAGGGCACCGGTGCGCGCTGGGCCCGGAACACCCCAGAATTGCCGATGTCACCCTCGTTATGGACAGAGTAGCCTAGACTGTAAGTAGATAGCGGACCTGATATATAAACACTGCGCGCGGCCTCGTGAAGAGGGAGGTTTTGATCCCCGTTTTATTTCTCGTCTCTACCTCGTTCGCCCGACCGCCCAGACGACAAACCGAGCCCGTGTGCCGTCACGTTCATCTCCCGGCCCTGGGTCCTAGCCGCCGTCCGTCCACATGAGGCAATAACCCGAAACTCGCCTCCCAGTCAGGCGCCCGCACCCTTTTTTTTGTTACCAGCAGCCGAAGCCCGTGTGCATACCTTGAACCTTGTCACGGTTGGTGGCGAGTTTCCAAGGCATAATCTATGGATATGATAGTAGTTGAAGAAACTCAGGTGGAAACGACAAGTGGTTTGTGAGCATAGGGTTTTCAGGAGGTGGAGAAGCCTCTGCCAGTAAGCTAGCTTGGGTCTAGAGAAACAGAATGACGGAATTTTGAGGAGCGGGGAGTGAACTCCGAGTCGGATGGTTGATGGGAGTTGCTAGTGAGCTAGAGTTTCATGAGCAACCCAGAGCCTCCTCCAAGGTTGGGCCCGGGCCCTTTCCAGCAGGTCCATCCGTGGTGCCTGACGACCATAAGAGTTCCTCTAAAACATTTAGGCCCACTTTTATGTCATTCGCACTGCTACGCTTGCCCTGGGTCCTGACGCCTGACGTTTTATTCTGCGACCAGTCTATTGTAGGAGCTTTCCCGATACCTGTCCTGAAAATGCAAAGCGAAACGGGATGTTCCCCAAAGGGATTAAATGTGGCACTGGAAACGGCGTAGTCACGGTTTAAAAGTAAATTAGTCTAAATCGTATGGCGGAGCCGCGCTCGGCAGAGCCCAGTATTCTTTTTTTTTTTTTTTGCATTCGGAGCCCGGTATTCACATTTGTTTTTATTTGTTGAAATAATAGCATTCACGCTCGCCACTGCAATCAGTCATACAGTACTGTACGCTACGACAATCTACCCTGACAAATAGTAGAACCACAAATTACGAAAGAGGGTCAAACCGGCCGAGCGCCAGCAAGCATGATACAAAGTCCTCGTGCTCGTGATGGAATGTCATCTCTTTTTTTTCTTTTTTTTTTTTTTTTGAATTGGAGTGTCATCACATACTCTGCCTCTGGGAAGAGGCAGATCTCTACTTCCATTCTCATTCCCTCTTCACTTTTGTGCTAACATAGCAAGCCCCCGGTCTCGAGAGGACGATACTATTATGTCAAACTCAACTTTTACACCGCAAGGCCTTTTGCAAAGTCAAGCCGATGTTCTTGGCCCGGGTATCGTGGGTCTATTTTTCCAGGGTTTGGAAACCGGTCTCGTTATCGCCCAATTCTCTCGATGGTTCTCCTCCCCGGAGCGCAATGATAGCGTGGCATTTTCCACTCTAGTTGTGATTGTGACCGTAGTTGGTTTGTAGGTTTTACACCATATTTTTGCGCCTCCTCTGCCTGACTGACCATCGCTGGGGCTTCTGAAGTGCGCAATCTGGAATTTGGTTCGCATCCACCTGGCGTAAGTATGTAGTAGAATTTGGGCAAGTTGTACGCACCACCTTTCACTTTCAGCGTTTTCCCTGACGCCACAAATATACATCAGATAGGTCCAGACTGGGCTGATTACTTTCTCCCTATTCCCGTACGTGTGGTAAAGTGTCCTACAGTTCATTGCATCGTCTAACTTCTTCATAGACTCTGGCCATTGCTGTTCCCGTGCAGGCTTTGATGATTCAGCGTTGCTATCATGTATGTCCTGAACCGCATCGCTGTCATTCGCTGAGCTTTTCCATTTTGATCGCGCAATCAGATCGTCGGGAAGAACATGTACATCATCGTTAGTTTTGCTTCTCGTGCTAAGCGGGGTTACTGTGAGTCTGTGACTATGCTAATGCCGTTTCCCTATTTAGACGCCGCTCCTCTTACTTCTGATGACCTCAATTATTACATCGATTTGGACGACTGTTGAGACCTTCGGATTTGAGTTCGCTATCGCAGGGCAATCCTTCCTTGACTTGCCACCTTTGGTTGCCATGGTTGGTATATCTAGTCCTTGTAAGCGTCTATATCATTCACTGGGGGTAGCCTCTTTAACCACTTACAGACTTGCTAAGTCTCCTTGCTCCCTCAAGTACGCCTTTTTTTGGCTTACGGCGCTGCACTGCAAATTCAAATTCTCATCACTATTCAGTCTTGGACGTTGCCTTGACTGCAATTCGTATGTGTCCAACACTGCTGCTTGGGCTTCTCTTCTCGCGCTTACAGTTCGTCAAGTGCTATATCGTCTCACGCACACCATGAAGCATGTGTACTCCGCGCACATACGTCGGGTAAGTTTCATGAAATTGGGCGACTGTAGTTCCATCCCTCAGCTTCGGAAACATTTAGCGACTATCGCATCTGATGATTCTCGCCTGGCAATCGGCAATTCCGCCGACGCTTTGTACGATCCTTATGTGTATCTTATATGTTCAATTCGTCACCGCGCGTCAGGTGTGTACCCATCTCCATTACTCATCCCATGGTTTCAAATTTTGTTCGTACTTACCATGCTGATAATCCGCTTCGGACATGCAGAAAAGCCTGGAGTCATGGACCTTATGGTACACAGTTATTCAGGGGATGATCGGCAAGTTATACGTCCTTTCTCTCCTTTACAGAATGTACGAGGCGTCGTTCGCACCTTGGCTGCCGCATGACTTTTCTGATATTTGACCCAGCGATCACTCTGGCCCCACGAGCGAGGAGCCCACAACATTCGTACCAACGCTTACGGTACCAATCGGTGTCGGTGAGACGTATTCACTTGACTCCCGGCTTAACGGGCCAGTTTTATGCCGACCATGTACTGCGACCAGCACCTCCGTACTGTCCATAAACACCGCGGTGTAGCTGTCAGTCGACACCTTCACCTACCTTCGGTTCTCGTGGCTCATTCAGTTTCCAGCCCCTTTCGATTGTAGAAGCGCCGAACCTGAAGCGCTTTGTCGGCACGCTTGGCTGCTCAATTCTTTTCACAACACTACTATCTCTGCAATACGTTCACCGTATTGCCTGTTAGTATATGATTAACACACAAACCTACGCAGAATACGCCTCCTTATTGCTACTATATGAGCACACCGGTGAAGGCTGGACCTGACGACGTCAAGAAGAGGCGGAAACAACTTAGATTCGAGTAGACGGACCACAATTGAAGACCGGGTTTAAATAATGTTATTGAGGGCTCGCTCCCATTCGAACCGGTTTAGTTACGGTTACAAGTACGCTACACTTATACAAACTTCTGGTATTTGGTAGGATACACCAAAGCAACTTCTTGTAACATAGGGATGGGGAAGGGAGTCGGCAGGGAGCACAAAGGTGACGCATTTATTGCATCATTTTGCAATCAGCAGGACATCTGAAAGAGATCGGCCTTGAATCAAAAAAATATGTGCAGATACTCATCCTTTGGACAAGCAAAATGGGATAGACGTCAGGACGGGCGCGCACGGAAACAAAAGCAGAAAACGATATGGCAAAAGACGCGTTCGGGTTTCGCGTACGGCTGGAGAATCAGGGAAAGCTATTTTTTTTTCAAAGTCAAATGCACGGCGTTGGCTCTCGTGTCTACACTGTTTTCCAGGACATCATTCTGTATGGTTGGATATTCCGGGAAAAGCGCAAGAAAAGAGAAAAAAGGGGGGATTTCCAATAATTTTGAGTCTTTTTGACACCTGTTCCACACACGCGCGAGCCAAACATCCATTTGCAACAGACGAGGCGCCGCAGGCCGTAAAGAACGGAGGAAGCGGAGAAGCCTCTGACCGACTGTGGGCCCAAAGAGTAAATGGATTCTGAGGATAGGCGGAGGGTGGCAATTCGATGATGATAGATGGATAATGGCAAAAGTGTCATGGCGCGAGGCAGACTCGGAGTTGGTTGCGCGGGCCGGGTGCCGTTCGTGGTTTCGGACCGTTCGAAACGAAACGAAACATGTATTTTTTAGGCCCGGGGTTATAGCCCACAAGCCTGACACAACTTGAACTTGAAGGTTGTGCGGTGTCTCGTTCAATTGCCAGTTTGCCACTGTGAAACACTGTGAGCAGAGCGCCCTTCACAATTTGGAAAGACCTTTACTGAATGTCATTTGCATTACAGCGTTTACCCCGGTCTTCACGTTTACAAACCAATGTAATACGGGCGGGCGAGAGCGTTCCGGTACTGGTATTTACGCGCACACTTACGGACGGATTCCCTTCCTGGAGTGCACCCGAAGGTGACCACATGTAACGCTGGATACCGCCGTACCAACTAAATTGTCTAAATGGTAGTGGGGCCATTTTCGGCTTAATTACCTTCTGTTGAAAAAAATTTACGTTCAGCACCAGCACCGACGTCACGCACGCCCGCGCCAAGGCTACAGTATCAGTCGCGTAGCCAGTTCCGCAGTCCATTTCTGACCTGACAAATGGGACCATAGATCGTGAAAAGGTGATTGATCTACCACTGAGTGGCGAATATGATACAGTCGTGACAATATACAGTACAAGAGGCACTGGCACTGGCAGGTCTTTGCTCCATCGTGACATCCCCCACCTCACCCGTGGTGCGCACTCAGGCTGGCAGCTGCTTGCCGCCCTAGCAACCCTTTCCCCCCACCCCCGTCTTGAGGTGACAATACCATCATGTCCAATTCAACTTCAATCCCGCAAGGCCCTTTGCAAAGCCAGGTCGAGGTGCTTGGGCCAGGTATCGCAGGTTTGTTTGTGCATGGATTAGAAACTGGTCTCGTTATCGCACAATTCTGCCGATGGTTTTCCTCTCCGGTGCGCAATGATAGCATGGCCTTTTCTACTCTGGTTGTATTCGTGACCGTGGTTGGGTTGTGAGTTTTACCCCATACTGTTGCGCCAAAGTTTGCCTGACTGACATCGTTGGCCCGGGGGTTACCGAAGTGCTCAATCTGGAATATGTTTCGCATCCACTTGGCGAAGGTATGTACAGAATTTTGGGAAATTTGTACGTACCATCTCTCACTTTCAGCGTTTCCTTTTGACGCGGAGTGACGCCTCAACTGCATGTCAGATACTACCAGACTGGATGGATTATGCTCTGGCCATCCCTGTACGCATAGTATTAAAGAATCTTGCTAAATGCCATATCATCTCACGTCTTCATAGAATCTCATCATTGCTGTTCCTATACAGGCTTTGATGATTCGGCTCTGCTATCACGTACGTCCTGAATTGCATCAACGAACACCGCGATTTTGATTTGAGCGATCAGATCGTCGGGAAGAACATGTACATCATCGTCGGTTTTATTTCTTGTGTCAAATGGATAGTGTGCTGATGCAGTCTTCCAATTTAGACACCGCTCGTATTACTTCTGATAACCTCGATCGCTACATCAGTCTGGTCGATTTTTGAGAACTTCCGATTCGGGTTTACTATTGCAAAGCAATCTCACCTCCGCTTTTCAACTGCGGTCGGTGTATCTTACCTCTGTGAGCATTGATCTGGTTCACTACAAGAACCCTCTTTATAACCACTTCCAGACTTGATAAATCTCGTTGTTCCCTCGAGTACGTCTTTTTGTGGCTTTCGACGCTACGAATTCTCATCACCATCCAGTCTTGGATATTGCCCCGACCGGAATTTGTACGTCACGAACGCGTCTTCTCCAAACTTCTCTTCTCCTGCTTATCGTACATCAAAGTACTACATCGTTTGACTCGAACCATGAAGCAGGTGTACGCCGCACACATACGTCGGGTATGTTTCATGCAATAGGACCAGTTACATTACTCAACTTCGGAGACATCTAGCGACTATCACATCTTATGACTGTCGTGTGGCAATCGGCAATTCCACCAACACTTTGTACAATCGTCCTGTGCACCTTATATATTCGATTCGCCCTCGCACGGCATGTATGTTCCCAACTCCACTCCTCACATGGCAACCCGAATTTTGTTTCTTGCCCGTGTTTACCGCCAGGAACGAAGGCTGATGGTCCACTTTTTACGCGCAGAAAAAGCTGCAGTTATGGTCCACAGTCATCCAGGGGATGATTGGCAAGCTCTACGTCCTTTCTCTCTTTTACATAATGTACGTGGGGTCGATCGTACCTTGGTTGTCGTATGACTTTTTCTGACGTTTGACACAGTAATGATCCCTTTCCAACGGGCGAGCAGCCCCCAGCGACAACATTCGTCCCAACGCTGACGATACCACTGGAGGGCTGTGATACGTTTTTACTCGACACCAGAGTAAGCGGGGGAGTTTCGTGTCACCGATGTCCTACGGCTAGCGTGTCTGCAATATCCACGAACATCGCGGTGTAGTCGTCAGTCCACACCTTCACCCCCCTCGATTCTCGTGGCCCATTCAGATTTCCATCGGCGTTCGATTGTACAGAGGACCAGAACACTTGGATGCTCAGTCATCATCCCTCGACTGTTCGATTCATCCTTTCTTTTCTTGACACACATTCCCTTCTACCCTACTGTGACAATATACACGCCAGTCCCAAATGTAGTAGAAAACACGGAAGTTGTGTGTAAATATAGACCATCGGGTGTGCGTATTACATGTTCTCTTACCTGGATATGTCCTGAGCTGAGATGGCGGATTGTCCGTGTGCCCTGTTATTCCCGATGCCCATTTGGACGGCTTTGATTGGTGCAGCGTGAGAAGTGCGCGGCTTCAGGCAGCGGAGGACGAGGGACCTTATGATGAATGACGGGACTTGACAACGTATTTCCTATTGGGTATTTGTTGTTCTCATCTGAATCCCATTCCTGTTATGATAAATGCCGATTAATTATCTTCGAAGCTGCATCATCTTCTAAGATGGTTGCCCAACCATGTTAACAACTGGTAGAGACAGCATCCACGTTCAAGTTCACAATCATAACAGTGTTCCATAAGCATTACGGCTAAGGATTGCCCCGGAGGCAATCGCGTTGCCGAAGTTTGGTAAATGGCTGTAGCCGACTCGGAGTCCGGCCGTCATGGGTCAAAACACCGTGCGATTCGATGTGGAGACATATGTGGCTTCACCGATGGTTGTAAGCATATTCCGCACTCCTTTCTCTCGGTGGCATTAGTAGATATTGTTCGTCGACGAAGCCATTGGAGATCTTTGAATTGCCTCATCAATACGAGACTCGAGCCTGTTTCCGGCATATGGAATAAATCAGGGGTCCTGGGTTGACAGGTCCTTCGCAAAATCAACCAGAGTTGGCAAGACGGGTAGGTGGGGGGGACTCAGTGATCGCACTAGTACTTGAGGATTGTGCTAGCATGATGATGTTTCGTCAAAAAGCACTCGGGAGGCACCGGACGAGACATCTCCGTTGTCTCGGAAGCCGGCAGTCTCCAGACTACAGAAGGTCTGGTCCTCAGTAACAAGGAGCGGTTCATTCTAATTGAGATTAGAGAGAGAGCTGAACGTTGAACTAATCACGTGATTTCCATTGGGTCAGATTACATAATTATATCGATGCAGAAATTGAAATTTTATCATCCCATCGAGTGGTGAGCATCTCGTCGCATCTCTTTCTTTTCTTCCCCTTCCACAACTGCAACCCCTCTCCCCAAAGAAACCAATACAACGTAGAAATGTCCACCGGAACTTTATATACAACTTCAGACGTTGAGAAAAAGCGCGTGCGTTCTTCCTCCATACCCTTTTGTACACGTAGTCCGCGGTATTATCTTAATTCCTCCGCTCTCCACAGATCAGCGCCATCGCGGCCTTCGCTGGACTTTCCGTCGATGTCAAGGAGGGCACAGCGGATATTATCAAAACTCCCACTCTTGTCTGCAAAGATGGTTTTTCCGTCTTTGAAGCCAGTGCCATTGGCCGTTACGGTGAGTCACATTGATCTCTACAGTACGAGGTGAAACGCCCCCGGATCATCGTGAAGACCCTTATCTTCCGCACACAGGCGCGTTAATGACGCGCGTTGGAACCAGTCTATTTCCTGGGTGCGAACAACGTATCTGGGGGCTTTGGGGATCACGTCGATAAAGTCTCCTTCGCTTCGCCTGCAATCGGATGATTATGACTCTACTGACCACCTAATATCCAGTCGCGTCCCTAGCCCCTAACTCTACCCTCATCGGTCAGGGAGTCCCGGAAGCTGCTCTAGTCGACCAATGGGTTGCGTTTGTGGATGCTGACATTGCCCGTTACAACACTCTTATCCTCCAGCTCGTCAAGGGTGCCATCCACCCCTACAACAAACCTGTGTGTCACCATCCTCTCTCTGGTTTTTCCTACTCAAATATCCTTCCAGATCCACACCGTTTTCCAGGACCGGCTGACTGCCTCACTTACCATCATTGAAAAGCACCTTACTACCCGCACATACCTCGTATCGGAACGCATCACTCTTGCGGATATTTCTCTCGCAGCTGAGCTCCAATCCGCCTTCTCCACCACAGTCGATGCCACCCTCCGCGCAAAGCTTCCGAACGTTATCCGCCATTATGAGACCATCGTGAATCAGCCGAATCTCACTTCCGTCTTCGGCTCTACCGCATACGCGGAGAAAGCGTTACAGTACACACCACCTCCGAAGGAGAAGAAGGAGAAAGCGCCTGCTGCTCCTGCACAGCCAAAAGCCGAGAAGAAGCCTAAGAAAGAAGAAGCCGTTGATGATGACGAAGATGACAAGCCGTACGAGGAGGCGCCAAAGGAGAAGAACCCTCTTGACCTTCTTCCAAAATCAACGTTTAACCTCGAGGACTGGAAACGCGCATATTCCAACAAAGAAACGCGTGGCGCCGGAGGCTCGCTCGAGTGGTTCTACGACAAGTTCGTTCTCACCGTGATCTCTGACCTTGAGTTGCTAATGGTGCACGTAGCTTCGACAAGGAGGGATACTCACTTTGGCGTGTGGATTTCAAGTACAACGAGGAGCTCACACAAACGTTTATGTCTTCGAATCAGATAGGTGGCTTTTTCAACCGTCTTGAGGCCTCGCGCAAGTACCTGTTCGGCTCTGTTGGCGTAATTGGTACGGCGAATAACTCGGTTATCGCTGGCGCATTGATCGCACGCGGGCCGGAAATCAAACCTGTCGTTGAGGTTGCGCCCGACTGGGAAAGCTACACGTACGAACGCGTTGACTTGAACAACGCGGAGCAGAAGGCGTTCTTCGAGGCTGCACTTGCCTGGGACCTCGAAGTTGGAGACAAGAAATGGGTGGATGGGAAGAACGTACGTCGGTCTCGTTTGGATCTTTCTTGTTAAGCCTTGATAGCTTGATCGCTGACCTCATCAATAGTTCAAGTAAACATTTTGGTCTTACGTAGCATTCCTTCCGCTATCTTCCACCTCGTCATTTTCTCTTTCTCCAATTCTTGTGTGTTTTCCCACTCCCTCTACATGTGTCACCAATCCTGCAGGTGTATCGTTTACCAGACAAAAAGAAGTTTTTTTGAGTCGTTGTACCTTTTCTAAGAGGCTGAGATGGAGCATTCTTTCACTGTCCCCCCTGCAAGACTTATCCGCAGGGTGTTGATCGCCTAGTGATCATCAATATCAAGTATGCAAGGAATACTATCCGGCACATCTCGCACGTTCTCATAACTCGACAGAGTTGTTTGGGAGGTGGCCTTCGTTCCGAGTCTGCCGGGGATTTTTCGTTCCAGTTGCTGTAACCTTATGATCAACTCTTATCTCTGCGAGGGTTTATCATCAGCGGTGACAGAGACGGCCGAGCCTTCATAGTGTACGTGGGCGGTGTTATCGACCTTGGAGCCCGACGAAACCCAACGTATCACACTTATCTCGTCTTGGATGGTGTCATTTGCCTTATTTCCCACGCTCACTGTCAATGTTAAAGTTAAAACGTCCTCTATCGTGGCTTATCGTTTGTTTTTGGGAAAGCACTGTATTCTCAGTAATTAGTTAATAACTTACTCCTGGGACTAAGTGTATCAAACAGCAGGAGATTTACCATCAGCCCTATTTGACGCGCTGGAGCTAGGGCAGAGCCCGGGTGAGGATGAAAATGCCAGTTTACGCACGCCCCCTGATGAAGGGGCAGTGTGGGGCTCAGGGCTGTTACCTCGTGAGGATCAATGTTACAGCTCTCTCCTACCCACTAAAAACCTCACTGCACAAGTATGGCCAGTTGTTTGGGAGTCTCCCATGCGCTCTTAGGGCAGGTTTTCGTGTTGCCTATACTAGGTTTATAAAGGATTTGTCAGTTAGCTGGTGGTGAGGGGGTTGGACTAAGTTGGTGGCAATCGGAGCAGGTGGTGGCGGTACGAGGAGTTCGGAGATGCAGACGATAGGGAGTTGGTTTCAGGGTGGTACGCTATTGTTGGGGTGGCGGGGTGGCGGGATGGCATTGGAATATTTGTCCGGTGGCGCCAGCGTTCTGTTGTTGCGGGGGGAACTCCTCCGAGGGGGCCAGAAACGAGGGATGTGTTGCATGAAGGGGAGATTGTGCTGTGTGCTTCGGGAGATAGTAAGATGCCTGGTTTGGGGGGGGGTGCGATTGTCGTCGCGGGACTTACAACCGGTGGACTTACGGTGGGGGCTAGATACATAATCATACATTCTGGGTACATTGGAGTTTAGTAGACGAGACGTGTTTTTATTGAGTGGCAAGGGTCGATTTACAGGGCTAGCGTGGTAGGGCGATGCAGGTATGCCTGATGGGGCGTGTGTTTGTCGGGGGCTATGTTACATTTGCCATCGTTGCCCTACTTGGTGGTGGGTAGTGGTTCACGCGTTCACGGAGGCCCCGTGTCTTATCAGTCCAACCCCGAGTCTGTCCCTGTCCGCGTCTGTGGTACCGGTCCGGAGAAAGCCGGTACAGTTGTCAGGGTCTCGAACGGAATATTCTTGTTACTGTACCCCATTACCCAGTTGATTCACTGCGCAATTGACCGCAGTACCAACTACAAGTGGCATTGTGTTATTTAACTCATCGCATCCACTTTGCTGCCCAGGGGTAGCTTGTAACATATGTCTCCTCGTACAGCCCTCAACAAAGACCTCATCATGAGGCGTGTCACTGAGCGCTATCCAAGTCAAGTACAGGCCACCGCTACCACATCTCCTACGACAATGACTGAAAGTGACGTAACCTTCCGTTTCCCTCACGAAAGGTGGGACATATTCCATATTGGTGTCCCATTTGGCTCATACCCCACCTTTTCCTCGTCAAGCGACGGACAAACGTCCACGCTCTCCGACCCATCAACCTTCCTCCAATCCGGGCTCAACCAGTTCCGAGTCATGACACAAACACCCTTATCGCGCCCCGGCGCCGTTTCCGCGATCGATAAGGAAATAGATGCGGCCAGGCGGCTCGTCCACTCCCTACTCTCGCGTCGCAACGCAATGGCGCCGATCTCCACTTTACCGCCCGAGCTCCTCGCACGGATCTTTCGGTTCCTCATCCTCGGGGACCTGGCCTCGTTCGGCTTTCCAACGATGGGCTGGTTCGAAGCCACGCATGTCTGTCGCCACTGGCGCCAAGTCGCGCTCGACGACTCGTCCTTGTGGGCCAGGGTCACCGGATTCTCGCCGAGCCCAGAGTGGATCTCGGAGACGCTCGTTCGCGCACGGAATGCGCCGCTCGACATCAACCTCGTGGGCGTGCCGAACCCCGAGCTACTCTCCAAGTTCCTCCCACACATCTCCCACACTCGCCAGCTCAGATTCCGCGACCTGTGTATGCATCACTCCCAACGCGTTAAAGATATTTGCGCGCTGGAAGCTCCCGCATTGGAACATTTCGAACTCGGGATTTCCGCAGGTTCCCCCATCGCATTTCGGCAACTTGCTGGTTCAACGCTCTTCAAGGGACGGACTCCGAAACTACGGAGGCTCATCCTCGCTCAAATAACCATTCCTTGGTCGCTTATTCCTCGTGGTCAGCTAACCGAGTTGAAAATAAATCTCTTCAGAGGGACACCCACCCCTAACAATTCAGGCCTTGATGATTCAAACCAATTGATCGATTTCCTGATCAACAGTCCAGAGTTGAAGGTCCTCGTCCTTGAATTCTGCTTACCCTCTTTGCTCTCCCAAGTTTCACAGGAACAATCAATCCACCTTCCACGCCTTTCACACTTATGCCTTGGCGGATCAACTCGTCGCGTAACCAGCTTGTTGAGGAGGCTCAAGCTTCCTTCCTCTGCAGCTCTTCACCTGCGATGTATCTCCGAGAGTCCGTCTACGCACGATGACTATCACATACTTCCTCTCATCTCGGCCCATTTCCACAATTCTACTCCCGTGGAGTTCAAAAGTTTCAGAGTAACCGTCAACTGCTTGGAGCGTCACATAGACGTGGCCGCATCCATTACTCCCCCCAAATCGACAACCTACCACTCACGTATTTTTGAAGGTGATATGGATAGCGAAGCTGAGCTGTTTCTGTCATTCGACGGTCTGTCCGCGTTTGGCACTTCTACTCAGGGTGATATTCTTCGTCGGCTGTGTAGTATGTTGACCATCTCAAACCTCGAATTCCTCTCCATCTCCGCCCCCGATGTGGGTCAATCTGTAGATTGGTTCGAGCTCTTTCAACACTGCAAGAAGGTCACCACGATCCAAGCAAGGGGACGCGGGACAAACGGTCTCATGCCGTCTCTCGCTCCTCCAAAATCTACAAATGCAAATCCGCCCCGCGTCAAAGGGAAGAAAGGAAGGCGCGACAACGGTCAAACACAGACACAGGCGACCAACAGTGTCGCGGGAGCGCATGCACCCGCCACACCGTTCCCGAAGCTGACGTCCCTGATGTTAGAGAATCTGGACTTTGGCGCGCACCTGCTCCGCGGTGGCGTCTTGTACGACGTGTTGGCAAACACCCTCCGACGGCGCAAGGAGAATCACATGCAGCTGAAGACGCTCAGCGTCGATCGCTGCGTCATCAGCATCAAGCGCGCGAATTGTCTGAAGAGACACGTCGGGGAGCTCCGCTGGGACGGGGACGAGGGTGTGTCGTACTACGACGGATGGGACGACTACGATTACAGCTCGGATCTCATCGAGACCGGCGCGCGGCTGGAAGACTTTTTTTATGGTGGCTCGCAGAATGAGTGGGAGTGGTTCGAGAACTATTCGGACGGGTGGTAAGGTAAAATCCACCTCCAGAGTCTCTTAGGTTGGGAGGTAACTCGAACGACGTGTATGTCGGCTCTTGGAGCAAAGGCATTTGTTATTGCGCGCGAATGTATGATCGCTACGAAGTTCTTATTTTTTGTAGATC
>Ga0307510_10005030_pt1 | contig 15669 bp, 9 predicted proteins | sample 12_EM_MG_FD_207224 | JGI IMG/M metagenome (GOLD analysis project Ga0307510, IMG submission 207224) | Populus trichocarpa ectomycorrhiza microbial communities from riparian zone in the Pacific Northwest, United States - 12_EM | ecosystem: Host-associated > Plants > Roots > Unclassified | place...
GCTGCTCCCCCAGAAATAACATCGTCAACGCTGGCGAACGATGACACGGACTCTAGTAGCCGTGACTCAATAAGCGCCGTACCCGCCTCCGATGCCCCTCCATACCCCGATATCCCTCCGCCTTGTCTGGACAAGGCCGTATCAGCATTGACGCTAGCATTCGCCAATGGTTTATGTGGTATCAATGATTACCAAGCCGTCCTTGACGCATATAACCACACCCATTACGGAGAAGAAAGTCATGCGGGCGAGCTCTGGCATTAGCCACTGTCTCCTCATTCTTCTCTCCCCACTCCCAACCTCCCCCTCACCACACACTTGCCATGTGCACCTTTCAAGTCGCAACCATGTATCTCCCATCATCAGCATAGTTAATCAACCTCAAAGGAATCTGGGGAGGAAAGCTCTTTCGACCGTCTGTCATTTGTTTTCCCATCGTTCGCGTTGTTTAGAAGAGACGGCCAAGCTCCCTAGTTATGAGCACATTGTAACATTTATAGTAGTAACATATCTGTCATGGGAACATCTGTAGAAACAACACGCAATAATCGCGGACCGCTTTTTAGCCCAAGTAAAACCTCACCGTACACCCGTTCACTTCCGGTAACCGGTTAACGGTCCGTGACGATGTTCGCTTCAAGATGGCACGTAGCGCAAAATATTGTTCGTACATTTTGGCGGGAAGCAGAAGGAGGCCAGTGCTTCCACCCAATCCGCCAGAAGTCATACAGGACCACACTTCCACAAGGAAATCCTCGAAGGTGAAGGTAGACTCGCTAGTGAGAATAGAGGGGTGGTTGGATCTCGCAGGACATAGTCGCACCGGGCACAGTCGAACCCGACGCAGGACGAGGCTCATCCGAACTGGGGAAACACCCAGCGACGAGAATTTCCGTAACTGTTGCCTCGGAATGACCTCCGGTATCGTAGCTTCATCCAGAGTCTCGTTGGTCATGTCAAGTATGGTTAGCATATAACGAGAAGGTTGCGAACCTTGGGTTGCACGCTGGTGTCAATTGGTGAACGGATGGGGAACCGACATAAGGATTGAGAATTACTTTGGGTGGGAGAGCGTACTTCGGGAGCGCCCTTTACACTCTCATTAACATTGTTAGCACCATCTACCGAGTCGACAGTGGCCGTACATCTCACGGAGAAAAGAGGACACGCACCACGTAGGGTGTATCACCAGAAATACAACGTGCAATGGCACGAAGGCGTTAATCGCCCATAGCAGACCGGAAAAACAATAACCGCACGGCCGCGGATCTGAAAAAAAAGTCCAGTGTCCAGGGCGCAAGTCCAAAGTTGCAGGTTGTGGAATAGACTCGGGAGGCGGCCTGGTGACACGCCGCCGACCCCAGTTGAGAGAGAGAGAAGTGATAAGATGGTCGGTCTGTTCGGACTCGGATTCCGCCGCGTCACGTTTTCCCCGCCCAGCGACCCGGACTCCGGAGTAATCACGCTTTCTTCATCGCTCCTGCTATTGCACCTCACGCTGTCTCGAACATGATGCATGGTGTATGAGCGAATAAACCCCCATCCTTTGCTCGCTTTTCTCAGGGCGTCACTCGCCGTGGCGACTCAACGCCAGTAGATGCTAGTGTTGAATCTGACGCCGTAATTGGGGCACCGCAAACACGCATTTTCAGCACCTCCATCATACAGACAACATCTCCCTCCCCCCCGAGATCGCATCCCACAGTCATCAAGGAACTCATGTCTACCCCCTCTCAAGGAGCTTATGGCCCAAGCGGGCAAGTTGGATTAAAACCTGCTTTCGGACAACCGGTGGTGAGCGGAAACCACGCAGCGCCCGACCCAGCGCTGAGGTGGTTACAGCAGATATCGCCAGAACAATTGATATCCAATCAACTCAGGAGACTGACTGTAAGACTGTTCGCCTATGTCTTCATTCTCAGTGCTAACGGAATGCCCGATGGTACAAGCAATCTGTCGAAACGTTGCGGTCCCAGCACGAGGTGCGACCCTGTCTCTCTGACAAGGAACCGGTCTGACTAGTCAGAAGGGGTCATCTGTGACGAAGGAACAGATTGACACTCTAGTGAAATTTTTGGATAGGCTGGGCCTGGGAACGAATAATGAGGACGCGGTTGACAAACTGCAGTCAACAGGAAACGGCGGCATACTCGTGTCAGTTATCTCGGTCCCTCTTTATTCAACCCCACATTGAATGCTCTTCAGCGCCCTGGAACGGATAAACGGCAAGCTTCAAGACATCGAGACTGCGGGTCACATGGGAAGCAACGGCGGAAATGTTGTGTCTGAACTTGTGGACGAGATTCGAGCCGCTATCACCAATTGCCAAGTGAGTAGCAAGGCTTAGAACTGGTCAGGGATCTAAATGATCAATGAACCCAGCCTGCTATGCTCGCAACCCCCCTGTCTGGTGAATCACCTCCGCCTGCACCAAGGGCTTATTTCGGACGTGACGAGTTGATCGACAAGATCGTCGGTATGGCAGAAGACCTGACACCAATCGCTCTCATCGGCGCTGGCGGGATCGGGAAGACATCCATCGCCCTGGCTGTCCTCCATGACCATCGCATCAAACAACGATTCGGTGTCAACCGTCGTTTCATCCGCTGCGAGAAATTCCCCGCTTCATGTGCTCACTTGCTCAGCCGGTTATCCAACGTCGTCGGTGCGGGCATCGAGAACCCCGAGGACCTGGCCTCCCTACGTCCATTCCTATCTTCTAGGAAGATCCTCATCGTCCTGGACAATGCCGAGTCAATCCTCGATCCCAAGGGGACGGGTGCCGAGGAAATCTACTCTGTAGTGGAGGAGCTGAGTCAGCTCGACAACATCTTCCTATGCATCACTTCTCGCATCTCTGCCGTTCCTCCCGACTGTGAGACCCTCGATGTCCCAACGTTGTCGATCGATGCCGCACGCGATACATTTCATCGGATATGCAAGAAAGTTGAACGGTCGGATCTGGTTGACGACATCCTGGGCCAGCTCGACTTCCATCCACTATCAATCACATTACTCGCGACTGTTGCGCACCAGAACAAGTGGAGCGCCGATCGACTGAGGAGAGAGTGGGGGAGACAACGGACGCGGATGCTGCAGACGATGCATAACAAGAGTTTGGCCGCCACCATCGAACTTTCCCTCGCCTGTCCAATGTTTCAAGAACTCGGTCCCGAAGCGCGAGCACTCCTGGAAGCTGTCGCCTTCTTTCCGCAAGGCATCGACGAGGACAACCTCGGCTGGTGGTTCCCCACCATCTCCAACGGGATCAACATCTTGGACAAGTTCTGTGTTCTTTCCTTGGCATATCGGAGCAACTCATTCGTCACGATGCTCGCACCCCTGCGAGATTATCTCAGCCCCAAGGACCCAAGATCATCCCCACTCATCTGTGCAACCAAGGAGCAATACCTCACTCGGATGTCGGTCGATATTTATCCGGGCAAGCCTAGATACGAGGAATCGCGATGGATCACGTCAGAGGACGTAAATGTCGAGCACCTGCTCGATGTCTTCACAACGATTGACATGAGCTCAGACGGTGTCTGGGATGGTTGTGCTGATTTCATAAACCACCTCTACTGGCACAAAAGGCGGCCCATCATTCTGGGACCAAAGATCGAAGGGCTCGCAGACGATCATCGCTCCAAGCCAAAATGCTTGCATGAGCTCTCGCAGCTTTTTTACGCGGTTGGAAATTACGCAGAGAACAAACGACTCCTCACCGACGCATTAAAGCTCTACAGAGAGCGGGGGGATGACCGTGCAGTTGCTGGAACATTGATGTACCTATCTCGTGCAAATTACCACGTGGACCTCAACGAGGAAGGGATACGACAGGCGGAAGAAGCATTGGAGGTTTTTAAACAGCTCGGTGACACGGTGGCACTGCAGGCAGAGTGTTTGGAGAACCTCGCTTCGTTGCTGGATTCAGACGATCAATTCGACGCCGCAGAAGAGGCAGCATCCCGCGCAATCGATCTCTTCTCAGGGGAAGGCGATCAATCTCTGCTCATCAGACCACATCGTATTCTCGGCAGCATATATAAACACAAGGGGGACACAGAGAAGGCAATTGACCATCTCGAGACAGCTCTCGGAATCGCGTCTTCCTCCAACCAGGATGATCAGCTGTTTTCTGTCCACAGTAGCCTAGCGCAGCTGTTTATCGGAGGGGGCAGATTCGACGAGGCACGGACGCACATTGAACGCGCCAAGTTACATGCGGTCAATTCCACATACGACCTGGGTCTCGCAATTTTTCTGCAGGCTGAGTTGTGGTGTGAGCAGGTCAGACTTGAAGAGGCGAGATCTGAGGTTCAGCGCGCCGTCGAAATTTTTGAGAAGCTTGGGGCTGCGGGGGCGCTAGGGATATGCAGAGACCTCTTCCGGCGCATTGAAAGGCGAGCGACTAAGCCCGTTAACCTCAATGATGAGTCGGGTGACGATGGTGAGCTGTTCGTTAAAATGTCAATTGTTGCGCTCTTTAACGTTTAACTTTCAGGGCGGGCCACCAAATCCGAACGATAGCATCGTCCACAGTTCGTTGCAAACTCAGGATGAATTCCTCCGCGCCCCTCTCTCCATCACACCCCCAATCATCTTTACCTTGTATCGCTATGCCTTCCCCTTTCTTTCCAGGGACACTCTATCTCATACTAGTTAGAACATTGACATCCTGTACCTGACCGCGAATCCTTTTGGTTGCCCCATATACCGTTCTCATCCCATTCATCCCGGTTGGATTCCCCCCCGGGAATGGGGGTGGAGGCGTAAGTAGTCATTGTGGGACCCAGCATGGAAAAGGCGGATGGTTTGACCGCGTCGAAATAGCATCAACACACCCAAAACTCGCGTTTGGAAACGCAAAAGGTGGAAGGTTCCCAATGGTGATGAATCGAGTGAGGATAACATGAACAACACCTAGGCTATGTGCAATACGGAACAGTATGCCTATAACGTACGTACCTCCCCTTTTTCCTGACCACCTTGTCTCGCGTCTACCTGTTCCTGCTTCAGCAGTATCGGTTCCACTCCGACTCTTGGGCGACCATAGCGACCTGTTAAGAGCTCCAGCGAAGGGCTTGTGGAACCTTGCAAGATGGAAACCTACGTCGGGGATCCCAGTGTCCACAGCCTTGACGAGGTATCCGCCCACGAATTGCGCCCTCCCCGTCTCTGGACTTGAGGCTGGAATCCGGCCTGCTCGCGAGATATGATTCTGCTCCGTCTGAAATGTGACCCGTTACTCCCGGAACCCACAGTAGCGTTGGCGAAGACAAGTTCACGAACCTGCCTTTCGCTCTGACATGAAAGGTTGACTGTCATCGTTGAGGAGTTGGGTTCAAGGCAGATCAAAAACGAAAGATCGGCTGGAGGATTTTGAGTCAAGAACGGACGAAGGTGGATGCATTGAGTTAGTGACCGGTCGTGGGCATGACCCCGAGTTGCACCTCTATCTCACCGGATGTGGTCGCACCAAACACGGCCAAAAACACCCAGTGACGAGTATTTCCGTGACCGTTGCCTCGGAACGACTTTCAGTCAGTTCACCCAGAGTCTCGTCGGACATGAAGATCATACCGTCAAGTATGGTTATCACATAACGAGAAGGTCGCGAACCTCGGGTTGCACGTCAGTGTCGATTGGTAATGGATGGGGAGGGTCGGGACCAACATTGAGGATTGATATAGGCGGGAGAGCGTACTCTGAGAATAGGATACGGACGCCCTGGGGAGGAGGGCAGATTCTGGGAACCTCCCTTATACAATGGCTTTATCGTCAGCCCCATCTACCAAGTTAGCAGCGGCTATACATCTTGTGGGGAAAAGAATACACGAGCCACGTAGGGTGTATCACCAGAAGTACAACGGTGAAGGCATTGTTCGCCAACAGCCGAATGGGGAAGTAATAACCCCACAGCCGGAAGTCTAGAAAACGAGTCCGGTGTCCGGGGCACGAGTTCGACGTTGTAGGCTCGAGAGACGACCTGGGCACACCCACCCCAGACGAGAGAGGGAACCGCGTGGTGAGATGGTCGCTCTCCGCTTGGGTGAGTCGGATTCCACGCGCGTCACGTCTTGATTTCCTCCACTTTGATCCACGAAACCAAGTCTCAGCGAGTTGAAGAACAGAGCCCCACAGTAACCACACTCCTTATCCCTCCCGCGCATCACCGTCTAGAACCTCGAGGACACGAGCTCCCTTCGTGTGCTCACTTTTTCAGAATGTCATTCGAGACCAGTACAAACCAGCGCTAAGTCTGACGCCGTGATGGGAACGCTGCAACCACCGTCTCACAGTATCCGCACCCATCTTACAGACAACATCGGGCCCTCCCCCCGAGATCACATTCTGCGGTCATCAAGAAATTCATGTCTACTCACTTCCGAGGCGCTTGTGGACCAAGCGGGCACGCCGGATTGCAACCTGCTTTCGGACAACCGGCGGTGAGCGGAGACTGAACCACGCAGCGCCAGACCCAGCGTTGAGGTAGTTGTAGCAGATATCGCCAGAACAATCGATATCTAATGAACTCAGGAGACTGACCGTAAGATTGTTCACCTATGTCTTCAATCTCAGTGCTAACGGAATGCCCGATGGTACAAGAAATCTGTCGAAACGTTGCGGTCCCAGCACGAGGTACGACCATGTCCCTCTGACGAAGAGTCGGTCTGACTGGTCAGAAGGGGTCGTCTGTGACAAAGGAGCAGATTGACACTCTGGTGAAAAGTTTGGATAGGCTGGGCTTAGGAACGAACAATGTGGATGCGGTTGACAAACTGCAATCAACAGGGAACGATGGCCTACTCGTGTCGGTTATTTCGGTCCCTCTCTTATCCAATCCCACATTGAATGGTCTCCAGTGCCCTGGAACGGATAAACGGCAAACTTCAAGACATCGAGAATGCGGGCCACCTGGGAAGCAATGATGCAAAGGTTGTGTCTGAACTTGTGGATGAGATTCGAGCTGCTATCGCCAATTGTCAAGTGAGTAGCAAGGCTTAGAACTGATCAGGGATCTAAGTGACTTAATGGACCCAGCTTGCTATGCTCGCATCCACCGTACCCGGTGAATCGCCTCCACCTGCGCCAAGGGCTTGTTTCGGACGTGGCGAACTGATCGACCAGATCATCGATCTGGCAGAAGACCTGACACCAATTGCTCTCATCGGCGCTGGCGGGATCGGGAAGACATCCATCGCCTTGGTTGTTCTCCATAACCATCGCATCAAACAACGATTTGGTGTTAACCGTCGGTTCATACGCTGCGAGAAATTCCCTGCGTCGTGTTCTCACTTGCTCAGCCGGTTATCCAAGGTCGTCGGTGCAGGCATTGAGAACCCCCAGGACCTGGCCTCCCTACGTCCATTCCTGTCCTCTAGGGAGATCCTCATTGTCCTGGACAATGCCGAGTCGATCCTTGATCCCCAGGGGACGGAAGCTGAGGAGATCTACGCTGTGGTGGAGGAGCTGAGCCAGTTCGACAACATCTGCCTATGTATTACCTCTCGCATCTCCGCCGTTCCTCCCGACTGCGAGACCCTTGATGTCCCAACGTTGTTGATCGATGCGGCACGCGACACATTCCATCGGATATGCAAGAAAGTCGAACGATCGGATCTGGTGGACGACATCTTGAGCCAGCTCGACTTCCACCCACTGTCAATCACATTACTCGCGACTGTTGCGCATCAGAGCAGGTGGAGCACCGAACGAATGAGGAGAGAGTGGGGGATACAACGGACGCGGATGCTGCAGACGATGCACAACAAGAGCTTGGCCACCACGATCGAACTCTCGCTCGCCTCGCCGATGTTTCAAGAACTTGGTCCCGATGCGCGAGCGTTTCTAGAAGTCATCGCCTTCTTTCCTCAGGGCGTCGACGAGTATAACCTCGGCTGGCTGTTCCCCACCATCTCCAACGGGGCCGAGGTCTTTGACAAGTTCTGTGTTCTTTCCTTGGCATATCGGAGCAACTCATTCGTCACGATGCTCGCACCTCTGCGAGACTATCTCTGTCCCAAGGACCCAGCATCATCCCCACTCCTTTGTGCAACCAAGAAGCAATACCTCATTCGGATGTCGGTTCACATTCATCCGGGCAAGCCTGGGTATGAAGAATCGCGATGGATCACGTCAGAGGACGTAAATGTCGAGCACCTGCTCGATGTCTTCACGACGATCGAGAAAGACTCGGATGGGATCTGGGACGCCTGTACTGACTTCATGAACTACCTATATTGGCACAAACGGCGGCCCGTCATTCTGGGGCCAAAGATCGAAGGGCTCGCAGACAACCATCCCTCCAAGCCAAAATGCTTGTTTGAGCTCTCACAGCTGTTTTGGACAATTGGAAATTATGCGGAGTACAAACGACTCCTCACCGACACATTAAAGCTCTACAGAGAGCGGGGGGATGACCGTGCAGTTGCTCGAACATTGAGGGACCTATCTCGTGCAAATTACCACATGGACCTCAACGAGGAGGGAATACGACAGGCGGAAGAAGCATCGGAGGTTTTTAAACAGCTCGGTGACACGGTGGGACAGGCAAGGTGTTTGGCGAACCTCGCTTCGTTGCTGAATTCAAACGATCAATTCGATGCCGCAGAAGAGGCAGCATCCCGCGCAATCGATCTCTTCTCAGGGGAAGGCGATCAATCCCTGCTCATCAGACCACATTGTACTCTCAGCAGCATATATAAACACAAGGGCGACGCAGATAAGGCAATTTACCATCTCGAGACAGCTCTCGGAATCGCGTCTTCCTCCAACCAGGATGATAAGCTGTTTTCGGTCCACAGTAGCCTAGCGCGGCTGTTTATCGAAGGGAACAGGTTCGACGAGGCACAGACCCACATTGAACGCGCCAAGTTACATGCCGTCAATTCCACATACAACCTGGGTATAGCGATGGGGCTGCAGGCTGCGTTGTGGTACCAGCAGGACAGACTTGAAGAGGCGAGATCTGAGGTTCAGCGCGCCGTCGACATTTTTGAGAAGCTCGGGGCGGGGGCGCTAGGGATATTCAGAGATCTTCTCCAGGACATTGAAAGGGAAACGACCAAGCCGGTCAACCCTGATGATGAGTCGAGTGGCTATGGTGAGCTGTTCGTTCAAGGCGATGCCAATTGTTGCGCCTCTCAACGTTTCACTTTCAGGGCAGACCACCGAACCCGAAAGATAGCATCGTCTGCAGCTCGTTGCAACCTCCTCCATCAGGAAGTTTACAAATCTGCCGATCATGCTGAAATCAGCACGTTTGGCAGGCTTCAACATGTAAAGCACGTAAAGCACACTTCAAATACGGCCCAGTGAAGTTTTTTCAAGCATGTCAAGCACATTTTCGACGGGTTTTTAGTACGTTTTCGGCACAATTCGGCAAAAAGCACGATCAGCAGATTTGTAAAACTGCTGATGCACACTAGTAAGAACGTTGACATCCTGTACCTGACCGCGAATCCTTTTGGGTGCCCCTTATACTGCTCTCGTCCCATTCGTCCGGTTGAACCCCCCCTCCGGGCATTGGGGTGGAGGCGTAAGTATGTGGGATCTATGGAAGAGGCAGATGGTTTGACCGCATTGAGGCACCTCGCATGGGCAACGCAAGCTACGACGGATTCGCAATGGTGATGAATCGAGTGGGGACAGTGGTTATACCTATGCTATCCACAGAAGACATCAACAGTCTACTAGATATAGTACTTTCTGTTCACCTAGAATCCGTGTCAAAGTCACCGTTTGCGACACCGAGCAGAACTCGCGCTAACTAGTCTCATCCCGAACCCACAATAGAGCTATTTGAATTCTGCGAACAGACCGAGCGATAAATGATGTTCTTGAGACCCCCACCAACCGACCGACCCACCTGATGTGCAATGACCAAGCCAAACTCCCGCGTCGCTCTGGTGCAGAAGCAGCGGAGACCCCACGGCCGCTGCGTTGTACAACGACGGGGTAACAACCTCGTCTCAAGCCTTGCGCGCCAAAACGGTGTAACGTTTGGTGATCGCCAGACGGGGAAGTCCTATTCCCACCTACTCACGAGTCGGACGGCGAGGTAAATCGGAGGGGGATTCGTTCCTTAGGGGGAGCACAAATGGGGCTCCGCCAACGGACGAGGCGCCCAGCGAGGATAGTGGCATTAATTGTTGATCCTGAGATATCTCGGCGTTGGTGCATTTGCCTGAGTGGTTCTTGGCCGTTTGACCTTGAGGTCTGACTCGATGTAGGGCCAGATTGGAGTGCTTGAGCTATTGACCTCCGAGGTCATTGAGGTTTTGAGCAAATTCCAACGACGCAGCATCAATTTCGCTCGATCGCCGCCCTCATCCCGAGGCTCGCAGATTCCGCAGAAGCTTCACCCTGGTGAGGACAGATCGTCGGTGAGACAAGATGGTTGGCGATACACGCAAGGCCGCCATAGAACTCGGGTTCATCCAGTTCGTCCCACCGCATCACGTCAAACTGCGGTCTTCTCCTTGAATGGTTCTGGACGTGCGGTGTGCGCCATCGATTGCCGCTCATACCAATCGTGGCGACATCTCCTCGCAGCGCGCCCGCCACAACTTCTTCTCGCCCCTACCCTGACTTCGAAATTCATGGATGCAAAGTCCAAACAATCGAAACGTCGAGATGACGTGTTCTCCTCGTTGAACGTGATCATCGAGGGCCTGAACATCGCGAAAAACCTCTCAAGCATCACGCCAGCCAAGGCTGTCTTCAGCACCGCCAGCGTTATCCTTACGATGATCAGAGTGAGTTTCCTTCTACTTCGCAAGGATCCACTGAGGGCTGATTAGATTCACGCAGGACTCGATGGCTAATCAAGACGATTACGTCGCCCTTGGGTTTACTTGCAATACCGTTTGTACCGCCCTCGACCGGGGGTTAAAGGGGAAGCAGTTGAGTGAACTTAGCGGTTCCGTGCTCGATGCGATCCACCAGTTAATGACGTGAGTTGAACCCGAGATGGTCGGTTTGAATACTTCAGTGATGACGCTATCGAACTTACCACAGGACTCTGGCGGACATCCGGAGCAAGGTCGACGAGCGGAACAAGCGGAATGCAATATCCGGGGCCTTCCACGCGAAAAACGATAGCCAAACGATCACCGGCTGGAAGACGGACCTGAACAGGATCCTCCTTGTCTTTAACGTGAGTCTGTTGTTTCTACGTGGCCAGTACTGACTGTTCACGCCCAGACCGAACTTGGGTTAAACATTTATGTGGCTGTTTCCGACGTTCGGGACGGTGTTACGAAGACGCAGACCGTCGTTGCGGACACACACACCGTTGTCTCAGAGGTTCAACGTGATGTCACAAACACACATGTCGTCGTCGCGGACACCCACGCCATGGTTTCCGACATTCGTCGTCAAATGCTACGGGGTCTGGAAGAGACTGAAGATAAACGTCGGTTGGTGAGTTGCACTCGGACTATACCTACCACTGAACGCATACTCACTGTTTCCCAGACTCAGACCAGGTCAGTAAACTCAACTACCGATGGGTCCAATATCTTAAATTTACATCTAGCATACCTGGTGAATCGCCTCCACCGGCGCCGAGGGCTTGTTTCGGACGTGACGAACTGATCGACCAGATCGTTGGCCTGGCAGAAAACCTGACACCAATCGCTCTCATCGGCGCCGGCGGGATCGGGAAAACGTCCATCGCTCTGGTTGTCCTCCACAACCATCGCATCAAACACCGATTCGGTGTCAACCGTCGGTTCATACGCTGCGAGAAATTCCCCCCGTCGTGTTCTCATCTGCTCAGCCGGTTATCCAAGGTCATCGGTGCAGGCATCGAGAATCCCGAGGACCTGGCCCCCTTACGTCCATTCCTATCCTCTGGTGAGATCCTCATTGTCCTGGACAATGCCGAGTCGATCCTTGATCCCAAGGGGACGGATGCCGAAGAGATCTACGCTGTGGTGGAGGAGCTGAGTCAGTTCGACAACATCTGCCTATGTATCACCTCTCGCATCTCCGACGTTCCTTCCGACTGTGAGACCCTCGACGTCCCGACGTTATCGATCGATGCGGCACGCGACACGTTCCATCACATATGCAAGAAAGTTGAACGGTCGGATCTGATTGACGACATCCTGGGCCAGCTCGACTTCCACCCACTGTCAATCACATTACTCGCGACTGTTGCGCATCAGAACAAGTGGAGCACCGAGCGACTGAAGAGAGAGTGGGGAACACAACGGACGCGGATGCTGCAGACGATGCGTAACAAGAGCTTGGCCGCCACGATCGAACTCTCTCTCGCCTCGCCGATGTTTCAAGAGCTTGGTCCCGATGCCCGAGCACTTCTCGAGGTTATCGCCTTCTTCCCACATGGTATCGACGAGGACAACCTCGGCTGGCTGTTCCCCACCATCTCCAATGGGGCCGACGTCTTTGACAAGTTCTGTGTTCTTTCCTTGGCATATCGGAGCAACTCATTCGTCACGATGCTCGCACCTCTGCGAGACTATCTCTGTCCCCAGGACCCAAGATCATCCCCACTCCTCTGTGCAACCAAGGAGCAATATCTCACTCGGATGTCGGTCGATATCCATCCGGGAAAGCCTGGGTACGAAGAATCGCGATGGATCAAGCCAGAGGACGTGAATGTCGAGCACCTGCTCGATGTCTTCACGACGATCGAAGAAGACTCGGATGGGATCTGGGACGCCTGTGCCGACTTCATGAACCACCTCTATTGGCACAAACGGCGGCCCGTCATTCTGGGGCCGAAGATCGAAGGACTCGCAGACAATCGTCGCTCCAAGCCAAAATGTTTGTTTGGGCTCTCACAGCTGTTTTACACGCTTGGGAATTGGGCAGCGAACAAGCGACTCCTCACCGACGCCTTAAAGCTCTACAGAGAGCGGGGGGATGACCGTGCAGTTGCCCGAACATTGAGGGACCTATCTCGTGCAAATTGCCACGTGTACCTCGGCGAGGAAGGGATAGGACAGGCGGAAGAAGCATTGGAGGTTTTTAAACGGCTCGGTGACATGGTGGAACAGGCAAGGTGTTTGGCGAACCTCGCTTTGTTGTTTGATTCAAACGGTCGGTTCGACGCCGCAGAAGAGGCAGCATCCCGCGCAATCGATCTCTTCTCAGGAGAAGGCGATCAATCTCTGCTCTTCGGACCACATTGTACTCTCGGCAGCGTATATAAACACAAGGGCGACACAGAGAAGGCAATTAACCATCTCGAGACAGCTCTCGGAATCGCGTCTTCCTCCAACCTGGTCAATCAGCTGTTTTCGGTCCACAGTAGCCTAGCGCGGCTGTTTACCGAAGGGAACAGGTTCGACGAGGCACAGATCCACATTGAACGCGCCAAGTTACATGCCGTCAATTCCACATACAACCTGGGTCTCGCAATGTTTCTGCAGGCTGAGTTGTGGTACCGGCAGGACAGAGTTGAAGAGGCGAGATCTGAGCTTCTGCGTGCCGTCGACATTTTTGAGAACCTCGGGGCTGCGGGGGCGCTAGGGGTATGCGGAGATCTTCTCCAGGACATTGAAAGGGGAATGACCGAGCCGGTCAACCCTGATGATGAGTCGAGTGGCGATGGTGAGCTGTTCGTTCAAGACGATGCCAATTGTCGCGCCTCTCAACGTTTCATTTTCAGGGCAGACCACCGAACCCGAAAGATAGTATCATCCGCAGCTCGTTGCAACCTCCTCCTCATGATGAATTCCTCCACACCCCTCTCTCCATCGCACCCTCCATCATTTTTACCGTGCATTACTATGCCTTCCCTTCTTTCCAAGGTCATTCTATCTCATACTAGTTGGAACGTTAACATCCTGTACCTAGCCACAAATCCTTTGGTTGCCTCTTATACCGCTCTCATCTCATTCATCCGGTTGAACCCCCCTCCGGGCATTGGGGTGGAGGCGTAAGTATGTGGGATCTACGGAAAATGCGGATGGTTTGACCACATCGATGCACCCCGCAATTCCGTTCAAAACTTGCACTGGGGAACGTAAAAGGTGGGGGGTTCGCAATGGTGGTGAATCGAGTGAAGACAATATGAACCACACCTAGGCTACGCTTATCTCCATGTTGCGTGCGCCTGCGGCCGGGTCCGGTACAATATGGAACAGTATGCCTATAATATACGCACTTTTACCTTTTCCCTACCACCTTGTCTTGCTCTTGCGTCTACCTTTTCCTGCTTCAGCAGTCTCGGTTTCACCCCGACTCTTGGGCGGCCATAGCGACCTGTTAAAAGCTCCAGCGAAGGGCTTGTGGAACCTTGCAAGACGGAAATCTATGTCGGGGATCCCAGTGTCCACAGCCTTGACGAGGTATCCCCACGAATTGCGCCCCCCTCCCTCGTTTCTGGACTTGAGGCTGGAATCCGGCCCGATCGCGAGATATGTTTCTATTCCGTCTGAAATGTGACTCGTTACTGCCGGAACCCACAGTAGCGTTGACGACGACAAGTCCACGAACCCACCTTTCGTTCTGTTGCAAAAGGTTGACTGTGATCGTCGAAGAGTTGAGCGAGTCAAAGGCGATCGAAGACGAGAGATCGGCTGGAGGATTTTGAGTCAAGAACGGACGAAGGTGATGCATTGAGTTAGTGACCGGTCGTGGGTGTGAGCCCGAGTTGCGACTCTATCTCACCGGACGTGGTCGCATCAAACACAGCCGAACCGGGGAAACACTCAGTGACGAGGGTTTCCGTGACTTCTGCCTTGGAACGACCTTCCGTTAGTTTCACCCAGTACCTCGTCGGGGGTGAGGACCGGGCTGGCAAGCATGGTCAGCACGTAACGGGAGGGCTGCGAACCTCAGGTTGCACGTCAGAGTCGATGGGTAAATGGATGGGGAGGGTCGGGACCAATTAACATAAGGATTGAGGATTGATATGGGCGGGGGGGGCATACTCTGAGAATAGGATACTAACGTCCTGGGGAGGGCGAATGCTGGGAACCTCCTTTATACCCTCATTATCAGTCCCATCTACCAACTTAACAGCGGATATACATCTCTGGGGAAAATAAAACACGACCCACACAGAGCGTATCGCCAGAAGTACAACGATGAAGACATCATTCACCAACAGCAGACCGAGGAAAAAATAACCGCATAGCCGCAAGTCTGGAAAACGAGCCCGGTGTCCGGGGCACGAGTTCAACGTTGTAGGTTGTAGAATAGGCTCGGGAGACGACCTAGACACACCCACCCCAGACGAGAGAGGAAACCGCGCGGTGGGATGGTCGCTCTCTGCTTAGTGGGCGAGTCGGATTCCGCGCGCGTCACGTCTTGATTTCCTCCACTTTGACCCACGAAGCCAAGTCTCAGCAAGTTGAAGAACAGAGCCCCATAGTAACCACACTCCTTATCCCTCCCGCGTCTCACACCGTCTGGAACCTCGAGGACACGAGCTTCCCTCGCGTGCTCACTTTTCTCAGAATGTCATTCGGGACCAGCACAAACGAGCGCTAAGTCTGACGCCGTGATGGGAACACTGCAAACACCGTCCCGCAGTATCGGCACTCATCTTATAGACAACATCCCCTCCCCCCGAGATCGCATTCTGCGGTCATCAAGAAATTCATGTCTACTTCCTTCCGAGGCGCTTGTGGACCAAGCGGGCACGCCGGATTGCAACCTGCTTTCGGACAACCGGCGGTGAGCGGA
>Ga0307510_10005031_pt1 | contig 15667 bp, 17 predicted proteins | sample 12_EM_MG_FD_207224 | JGI IMG/M metagenome (GOLD analysis project Ga0307510, IMG submission 207224) | Populus trichocarpa ectomycorrhiza microbial communities from riparian zone in the Pacific Northwest, United States - 12_EM | ecosystem: Host-associated > Plants > Roots > Unclassified | place...
GAGCCCAGCCCAGCCCAGCCCGAGCCGTCGACCAGGGCCCGGCTCCACGTTTTCGTGAGCCCGAGCCCTACCAAGCCCAGCCCAAGCCGGGGCATTTGGGCCCAGCCCGGCCCTGCAAACCACTAGTTTGTACTCCACTGTCTATCGACAACAAGAGTCGTGCTACAGGTAGCTACGATATGTAGGACGTGGTATATGATAAGTCTAAATGTACAGGGGAGGCGTTGGCCTTGAGGAGACAGGGTCATGGTAAATGGGGTGCTCAGAAGGGTACTCACGGAGGGGCAGGGGGCGGAGAAGGGAGTTCGAAGCAAGGAGAAAAGTAACTAATTTAGCTGAACCTTTGTCCGTGTGAAATAAGTATAGGGGAGAGGGGTCTGGGCCGAGAATATCGTGATGCAGGGAAGCAGAGATAGGACATACGAAAACCACGTGATGGGCGGTGTGAGGGACAGCGTGCCTGGGGGGGCCTTGTCGACGTCTGAAAGGAGGGGGTGAGCGTGTGGGGGTGGATGGGTTGTCCGACCGAAGGAATTCGGCCATGAGCGGTTCCCACCACTGTTGACGTGGAGGATCGTGTCTCACTGCGACGCTCTCCCCCTCCAAGGTGGGGGTCGGTGGAGTTGGGATGGGGGATGCAACGGGGCTCGTCACCGGGGTGGGAGCCGCCGGAAGCCCCAGAGGCTGATCCTGTGGGTCAGGGGGTGGAAACGAGCATGGACACACCGTATCGTCGCCCGCAGTGGGGCGGAAGCACTTGGAGTAGTCTGCGCTAAAGCAGTGCTTGAAGAGCACCTGGAGGTAGAGGGAGGACGTGCGTCGTTGTTTGAGGGACAGCACGCCTTGCATGCCAGGAGGGGGAACGACGGAGTCTGGGATCGGGAGGGAGGTCCCGTCCGACCATTTACAGGGGGTGGGGGTGACGTCCGCGGATTTCCAAGCCTCGAAGGCGGAGCGTTTGGGGGTGAGAGGGGGGGGGAGAAGTGTGTGTGTGTGATTGGGCGGCCACGCGGAGTTCACCAAGGATGTGATTTTTGTAGAGGGGGCCGGGCCAATCGTGTGGAAAGATGCGGGGATCAGGTCGAGGGCGACCTGGTTTAGGCGTAGGTGGGAGATGGGCGGCGAAAATGTCGATCGCTGAGTCAAGGATTTAACATGTCAGTGAAACAAACCTGGGGTCGCGTTCGAAGCTGACTTAGTGTACAACAGACCTCCACGCATGTAGGGAAGCTATTCTTTTTCGCCAATTCTTACGACCTTCAACGTTAAAATAACATTCGTCGCAGTCGTATGATCTGTGTCAAGTGCAAGAGGCCCCAGGGACATGTGCCTTTGACACCGACTCAGGTCTAGGAGCATGTGGATCGAATTCAGGTGTCGCATCCCCAAGTTCTATGCTGAGGACAAATTGAGCCGTTTGAGCGAGTCGCATGCAGAGAGGAGGATGGTTGGAAAGAGATAAGGGGTGTTAAATTGTAGTCGTCAGCATTTGCGGGAGTATATCGCCACAGTACTCGAGAAAGCACACCCCTGGACAGATGGGCTAGGAGAAGTCTGATCACACTACCTTTTCGAGTGATTCGAGGAGCGATTCGTTTTATCCTCTAGGCGAGGGGCACCAGTCAGCCACGGCTGAGAGCAGACATCAGTAGGATCGACAAGCAGAAGGTCTGTCACTCACTGAGTCACTGCTGTAGCTGAAGATATGTTTCCTTGTGATGCTGGATGACTGTCTTGTTGGTGCCGCCAACGCCGCGGGAGTCGCGGGAGAGTTGATCATGTAGGTGGTGTACAATGGCAACTGGCAATGTCTGGCATGATGACTCTCGCCTGCTGGTTGTTCTCACCATGAAACGGATATGCAATCAGTCCCTGATTGTCGGGTCGCAGATCGACTGCCATTCCCGAGCTGATATCCTTCATGGTGTATTGGCCAGGCTCGAGCTTCGGCGCCATGTTCTGTGCTGGACGCCGGTGGACTTGGAGTTTGGGATTGTGTGATCTTCAAGGTGTAGGTTAGTAGTGCTGCGAGAACAAAGTGTCGTCGACCCCGGGTAGACAGAAGGGAAAAAGAACACGGAAGGCCTCAAGGACGCAAAGAGAGACTAGATTCGTGTTCATTAATATTATCTCTTCTCAGCTAGACCAGCGGTGGTGTACTAGTATGTACGCGAAAGGACCTTGTTTGAGGCTGTGTGTATCGGATAGAAGTGTTGGTGGAGGGGACTTGAAGGGAAGGGAGAAGAAAATGCGCTGCCTTGCGAAGGATGGACAGGGAGAAATGAGGTGAATGTGTATCGCAGACCGATGGCCCGCACGTGAGTCCGGAAGGAGATAAGGAGTGAATAAGGGGGAGGCGGATTGGCGGTTGTTAATCGCTCGACCGCTGGTGGGAGCACGCGAGATATGGGGGGAAAGGGTGACTTCGATTGCACGGTGATGATGTGATGATGTGATCCTATGATATGATGAATGATGGAAGAGGGAATGACAGACGCCGTTGATTTTCTTGATGGGATCGCCACCAGGTGCTCCGAGGCTGGCGCAGGCGTTGCCACTGTGATGGTTCGGGCTGCGCGCCATAAACTCGGGAAATACCGATACATTGCACCACTTCAAACGAACCCGCCAAATGGTTTGCCCTGTCATGTACACCCCACAACAGGTGGTATTACCAAGTATGCCGCAACGGAAGGCGTAGCATTGCGCTCATGACCACAATTATAGCCGCTGACCTTAAGCGTTAGGCCCACAGCGCAGCCATCTGGGGCTGAAGGTTCAGCTTCCTCGAGGCGATCGAGTGACTCGAGTCGGTCCAGCTTCATTCCTGCTGAATCCCCAATACCGAACCCTATAAGATGTAACTTCGGACACAGCCTTCATTTCACTGATGAACCATTTTCGAGATTTGTTTCCTTCGTGTGCCCGCTCCGAAATCGGTTCTTCTAATAGGGCCTGTTCATTTTGTCGTCGATAAATTCAATCTCCGGTTGGCGTGAGTTTCTGTCCAACAGCACAACGAGGCCATAAATTCGGTGTTAGGTGCCCTCGAAGAATCACAACATGGTCCGAATACTCGTCAATAGCGAGAAGTGGCCCAGTTCATGTGCTACTTTTGCATTATCGGAAAGCAATCAGCGTCGTTTAATAGCTCAGGGATTAAGCTACCAGTGACTGGAGGTCCAGTGCCAAGCAGCAGCGAACTGATGAGCTGTCAGACTGGAACGAAACGGCGAGGAGGTAGTATTGGCTCTTATCCGTGATGGTACGCTCGGAGACTGTCCGCATCAAGGTTCACATCCACAAGCGGAACAGAGGCCCATGGACCAGGGATCAGGACAGGAGCCATCTAGATCAGAGGCGTGTGTCAGTGTTCACTTGGCCAGGGTACTAATGATTGTGACGAAGAGGATCGGCTGGTATATCGTTGTTCTCTACTACAAACCTAGATCCGATCCAAGACATATATATGGTACATTACAATCGCGATCACCCAGAGGTGACTTCCTCGTCAGTCATTACCGGGAACAATCTGCGTTACGGTCCTCATTGTGGTCGTCACACTTGTGGTCGTCATAAAAGTCTTCATCATTCCACCCCCCTGAACGGCGGCCTCGCTTGCCGTGATCGGCACGGTTTCTACGACCTGGTCCGGGCGCCTGGCAAGCTGGTGCAGCCGCCAATAAGTGCGTAGATCGTGCTCTTCATTTGCTACGAAAAGCTATTACTGCGCCGTCAGTAAAGATACGGGCATCTGAAGAAAGATTAGGGTTCTTAAAAGAAACTTACAGGTGCCCCAGCATAACCTCCCTTGAATCCCAGGGCCATCCCGTCGAAGTGAGGTAACTGGATGCTAAACACATGGGCGACGGGTTAAGTCCAAGTCAAATCAACAAGGGCCCGCATGACCAACATGCCTTACTGCCTTACTGGGGTGGCCTGGTATGCAGATCAATGGAATATGCACATGAATTCGGGAAGTGATCAATGAAGATAACGACTCGCAATCACCAACAACGTAAAAATCTCCACCCCACTGCTGGCGTGGGCTGCACCACACTGGGACCTGCAAAACACTCTCTGCAGCAGAAATAAATCGCAGTATTACGCATGGAGAATACAACGAAAAGTAAGGATACCGCACGGTTGAATCTGCTGGCATGACAGTCATGGTCAACCGAAGACAATTTTCTCCTCAGACATCGCCTGGAACGACCCGCGTCACGGTCCTTGTTGTAGTCGTCACGGTCTTTATCAGAGTCTTCTTCACCCCGCCTCCCTCAACGATGGTCTCATTCGCCGTGATCAGCCTATTCCATACGACTTTCTCGTGGCGAATGGCCACTGGGCGCAGCCGCCAGAAGGTGTACATATCCTTTCCCAGGGACAGCTGCGTGGCACGCTGTTCAGTAAATATGCAGAGACATAAAGGCAGGTACTTCACAGCACTTACAGACGCTTCCTGATGGCTTCCCCTGAAGCCCAGGGTCATCTGAGTTCCGTCTGTGTACGGCAGCCGGATGCTGGGCGCATGGCCGACGGATGAAGTTCGGGTTAAATCAGTACCCTTGTGGGGGCCGTGGCGCAGCATAACCCCACGGCCGTCAAGGTCGCCCAGGCTTACGTACCGTGCAATTACACCGTCAGACTCCGGATCTGTGGGTCCCACTGGCAGGATCTCGACCTCCCAACACATCGGCAACGAACCAGGGACGACCTCCGTGCTTCCTTCCGAGTACAGTCCACTCAAGTCGCGGACCGTGAAGAACGGGCCGTCGGTGCGGACACTGTTGATGATGAATCCCGTGCCGCAAGGGCAGAACTCCCACTGGTATGCAGAAGTAGTATCACACGATTATATGCGTTTTATGCGATGGAACGCAGTGCAGAGCATGTGTGCGACGGCGAACAGTCACAAACACGTCGGACAGGAGGAAGGGTGACTAGTCAGCTCTTCCGTCACCGAGAGTAAGAAGGGTGACGACTCTCGCCTGCTGGTTGTCCTCCCCATGAAACGGATATGCAATCAGTCCATGATTATCGGGTCGCAGGTCGACTGCCATTCCCGAGCTGATATCCGTCATGGTGTATTGGCCAGGCTCGAGCTTCCGCGCCATGTTCTGTGCTGGATGCCGGTGAACTTGGAGTTTGGGTGTAGGTTATAGCACTGCGAGAACAAAGTGTTGTCGACCCCAAGTAAACAGAAGGCGAAAAGAAGGAATAGTAAGAATGAAAGTGAATGCACACACGGAAGGCTTACAAGAACGCAAAGAGAGACCAGATTTGTGTTTATTAATATTATCTTTCTCAACAAGACCAGCGGTGGCGTATTAGTATGTACGCGAAGGGACCTTGTTTGAGGCTGTGTGTACCGGATAGAAGTGTTGGTGGAGGGGACTTGAAGGGAAGGGGGATGAAAATGCGTTGCCTTGCGAAGGATGGACAGGGTGGGGCTGCGAGCAAGAAGGACGGGGGAATGACAGACGCCGTTGTTTTTTCTCGATGGGATCGCCGCCAGGTGCTCTGAGTGTGCTCTGGCGCTGGCGTTGCCATTGTGTCACTGTTGTGGCACGGGCTGCGCGCCATAAACTCGGGAAATACCGATACGTTGCACCACTTCAAAGTTGAGTTCAAACAAGCACGCCAAATGTTTTGCCCTGTCACGTACACAACAGGTGGCATTACCAAATATGCCGCAGCGAAGGCGTAGGATCGCGCTCATGGTTGCAATTGTAGCTGCTGACCTTGAGCGTTAGGGCACTGTGCAGCCATCTGTGGCTGAAGGTTCAGTTTCCTCGAGGTGATCGATCCGGTCCAGCTTCATTCCTACTGAATCCCCAATGCGAACCCAATAGGATGTAATTTCCCGGACACAGCCTTCGTTTCACTGATAAACCATTTTCGAGGTTTGTTTCCTTCGTGTGCCCGTCCGAAATCGGTTCTTCTAATCGGGTCTGTTCATTTTGTCGTCGATAAATTCAATCCCCGGTTTGCATGTATTTCTGTCCAACAACACAACGAGCCCATGAGTTTGGTGTAAGGCGCCCTCGAAGAATCACAACATAGGCTGAATACTTGTCAATAGCCGTGAAGTGGCCTAGTTCATGTGCTGCTTTTGCATTATCGGAAAGCGATTAGCATCGTTTAATAGCTCATGGATTGAGCTACTAGTGACTGGAGGTCCAGTGCCAAGCAGCAGCGAAGTGATGAGCCGTCAGACTGGAACGAGGCGGCGAGGAAGTATTGACTCTTATCCGTGATGATACACCTGGAGATTGTTCGCGTCAAGGTTCGCGTCCACGAGCGGAAGAGGGGATCGTGGACCAGGGATCAGGACAGGAGCCATCTAGATCAGAGGCGAGCATCAGTGTTCACATAGTCAGGGTGATGATTGTGATGAAGAGGAATCGGCTGCATCAGGAAAACCCCTAATTTACTTTTTGTGCTTTTTTGTACTTTTATTGCTTTTTTCAAGTAAAAAAAGTAAAAAATCCAGAAAGTACTGACTACTTGGGAAAAGCCCAGTCCTCTACTTTCCATGTACTTTTTCATACTTTTGGGGTGCTTTTTCAAATTTTCACAAATTCATACCCTATTTTTATGTGCAATATTAGTGAAGCTGAATCAACTATTCTTGAAATGAACTGTCTGTGGAGAATACTCTTCAAATCAGTCAATGTTTCCTTAATAACATGTACTTTTTGAGTTGAGGTAATTTTTGAAGAGTGGTCTACTTTTTTGACCCCCCTGAAAAAGTCTAAAAAAAGTAGAGGACTGGGCTTTTTTGTACTTTTTCATGCTTTTTTCAAAAAAGCATGAAAAAGTACAAAAAAGTAATGAAAAGTAAATCAGGGGTTTTCCTGATGTGGTAAACCGTTGTTCTCTAGTACAAAACTAGATCCGATGCAAGACGTATACTGTATATGGTACATTACAGCCAGGATCACCCGAGGTGACTTCCTCGTCAGACATTGCCGGGAACGATCTGCGTTACGGTCCTCGTTGTGGTTGCCACACTCGTGGTCGTTATGGTCCCCGTCATTCCACCCCCCTGAACGACGACCTCGCTTGTCGCGATCGGCACGGTTTCCACGACTTGGTCCGGGCGCCTGGCGTGCGGGCGCAGCCGCCAGTAGGTGCACATACCGTGCCCTTCTTTTGCTAGGAAAAGCTATTGCTCCGCTGTTAGCAAAGATGCGGGCATCTGAAGAAAGACCAGGGTTCTTAAAAGAAACTTACAGGTGCCCCCGCATGACTTCCCTTGAAGCACAGGGCCATCCCGTCAAAGTGGGGTAACCGGATGCTAAACACATGGACGACGAGTGAGGTCCAAGTCAAATCAGCATCTTCGCGTCGCGGCACAAAGCCCGCCAGCCAGCTCACGTACCGTGCGAATATATCCCCATCCCCAGGCTCGTCCACCGGCCCGGGCGCGCTCCTATCACCCATGACCTCCACCTCCCAGCACGTTGGAAAGGTCCCAGTGACAACTTGTGCGCTTCCTTCCAGATGCAATCCCTTCAAGTCCCGGAGCATGAGGAACAAATCGCTACTGTGGACGCTGTTGATGATGAACCCTTTACCACAAGGGCGGAACTCCCACTGCAACAGGAGATAGTACCACACGATCATGCACGTTGCATGCAGCACCGTACGACGACGAGCGATTTCAGCCACGGTGAGTAGGAGAAAGGAGGACTAATCAGCACTTCCCGAAACCCATGAGCGAAAAGGAGGGTCTCGCCTGCTGGTTCTCCCACCCATGAAGTCCAAATGCGATCAGCGATCGATTGTCCGCACCGGAAAGATCGAGTGCCATCCCCGAGCGGGTATCCGCCGCGATGTACCGGCCTTGCTCGAATTTTCGCGCCATCTCTTGAGCTGGTGGAATCTCGACTTTGGGATTGTGTGTTCTTCTTCGAGGATAAGATCGAACTTGCTGTTATTGCCTCATTGGACGGATGGCCAGCGAAGTCGGTGCGAAGTCCACTTGCTGACTAAGTATTTTTTTGTACTAAATTATACGGTTTTGCATCACCTTTTTTGTAGCTGTCTCCCGCGACGCCTCTAGGGAATTTGGAGTTATCATCAGGGCCGTACCATACCATCAATCAAGGATTTTGAGAAGCAGCGAAGTGATTGACCCCCGGGGCACCGAAGGTCTGGGCGGGTGGCACGTGCAGTGCTTTCTCAGAGTCATGAACGCGACGGGGAGAGGACCCCACTAGCATATTGTTATCTACTACACAACTAAAGGCCGAGATTGGAGTCTGGCAAGGCACTTGCAAGAAGTAATACGCATGGAAGGATACAGTGAAAACAAAAGTAGAGCGCGGTCGAACATGCCGGAGACGTGATTGCCCGTAGGCAACTTCCTCCCTAGCCATCGCTGGGAACGACTCGCGTTACGGTCTTCGTCGTGGTCGTCATGCTCATGGTCGTTATTACAGTCTTCTTCACACCGCCTCCCTCAACGACAATCTCATTTGTCGCGATCGGCTTGTTCTCTACGACTTTCTCCGAGCGGTTCGCCACTGGGCGCAGCCTCCAGAAGGTGCACAGATCGTTCGCCAGGAAAGTCTGTATCACTGCTATCAGCAAAGGAGCGGACGAATTCTTCATAACACTTACAAGCTCTTTCTGACGTTTACTCTTGAAGCCCAGCGTCATCTGAGTTCCGTCCGAGTACGGCAACCGGATGCTGAACACATAGCCAGCGGATGAAGTGTAAGTCCAATCAGCATCCCCGTGGCGTCGCACAACCCACGACCTCCAAGGCCAATCAGCCACACGTACCGTGCGAATACATCGCCAGGCTCTGTATCCGTAGGTCCTACGGGCAGGACCTCTACGTCCCAGCACGTTGGATAGGCAGCAGCAACGACTTGCGCGCTTCCTCCCTGATGCAGTCCCTTCAAGTCCCGGATGGTGACAAAAGAGCCGCTGGTGTGGACACTTTCGAGGATGAACCCTTCGCCGCAAGGGCGGAAATCCCACTGACACCCCGTAGTAGCACATGATTATGTACGGTTTATGCAATGGAGTGCCGTGCGTGTGTGCGACGGCGATCGATCACGACCACGGCAGACAGGAGAAATGAGGACCTATCAGCTCCCCCTGCGCCAAGAGAAAAGAGGATCGATGGTTCTCACCTGTTGGCGTACCCCTCCATGAAGGACCCATGCGTGCAGGTCCCCATTGACATCGGAAAGACCGGAAAGATCGAGTACCATTTCCGAACTGATATCCGTCACAGTGTACCGACCGGGCTCGAGTTTTTTCACCATTTTCTAGAATAATAGACTTCGTGTTGGGGATTGTGTGATCTTTCAGGTGTAGGTTAGTAATGCCACCAGAATAAAGTGCTGTCGACCCAAGGGAAGAGTGAAATGAAAGGGCAAAGGAGGGGGAAATAACAAGGAAGAGAGTGCTAATGCGCGCGCGGGGGGCTTCAAGAACACCAAAAGGGACCGAATTTAGGTATTGTTGTTAGCTTCTTCAAGGAGCTTGACAACGGCGTACATACATGATAGTACCTTGTTTGAGGCTGTGGGTCCTGAATGGAAGGGATGAGATGTGTTGGTGGAACAAGGGGGAGGTGAGAGAATGTGTGTTGCCTTGGACAGGATGGACAGGAAGGCAAGGAACGGAGGGCGTAGGGCCTCGAGGGTAAGAAGGATTACGGAATGATAGACGCCGACATGCTCTCTGGCGCAGTGGCGTGGACGTCGTGCTCTCGGGCGGGCTGATGAGTCTGATCTGCGCTTGGCTCTAAGGCTCGCCTTCCGAGGATGGGGTTGACTTTGCTGTTATCGCTTCTAAATTGACGTTAGCGAAGTTCCACTCTGTGCCAGTGTTTTGCTCACCGCGTCGGTTCGGCCCGGGCCAAGGCCTTCTCGTGTCCCTATTAGGCCACGTTGCGGAGGTTCAGTCATTTGAGAGATACGCGGACGATTGGCCACAGTTGTGAGGGCTTCAGTTTGCGCTCTGGGGAAATCGACGACGCTCTAAACTGATTCCTGCGAAGGGCTAATCGCATAGTGACTTACTGGTCAACGTTCAACCCGCGCGTAAACTCCGAGCCAATACGTGGCAATGACCACAACACGGCCAAATATCTTGCCCGCTAGGCTGCCAGTGGTTACACCACAAGTGGCCCGGGCGTCATCAAGTACTGTATGATGCAGCAAAAACTTAGCATCATGCCTACTACAGTAGTGTGGCTATCATTAGTTATAGCTGTCGACTTTTACGGTTTGGGAACGACGCAGCCATTTATGGCTGGCGGTTCAAATTCAGCGCTCAAGGTGAAGTACCGACTACGAATTATATATGAGGGGGAAATGACTGGTCGACTCTGCCGCCTGGACTGGGCCATGTTATCTGTCCGGTAGCGGGACGAAGTGGTGGTGTCGTGTAGGCCCAGTATTGAAGGTCGGAGTCGGCACCTGCCCAGCGGAGTAGGAAACACCCCAGCGCTACTGTAGTTGAAACGCTTCCAATTACGTATCCTCGTGGGAAACTTCGAGTCTCCTTGGGCGTTATCGATCACAACGTGCGAGGCAGACCACCGTGACCTTTGAATCAACACACTACCACCGCATTCCAGGGTCCATCTTGCGTAGTCTCACCCCAGACTAGTTCCTTTTTCATTGCCCACATCTCTTCGGTTTGCGGTATGAGTCAACAGTCCTCATCCTCGTCCTTCGAGTCGATCTTCAACGCTGCCCTCGAAGACTACGCAAAGCGGTCCGGAACCAAATTAGATCAGCATCACCCCCTCGTCAAACACCTCGAAAACTGCAATTCTGTCGATTCAATTTCCTCGGCTATTCAAAAACATGCACGACGGTTCCGCGAATTCCGAGGAGAAGATGGAAAGATGATGAAATCTCTGAAGGGTGCCGTGCAGGTCCTGCACTCCCTTTCTACCAGCACCATTCTTGGCGAAGGTATCAGTATAGTAAGCCCCAAGTCGCTCATTTCAATTCTTGTCCCTAAAGAACATTCGATAGCCATTGCCACCTTCAAAGGCAGTACTTGCAGCGTTTGGGGTCTTGCTCGGTGTAAGTCCCTTCCATCATTCCATCCAGGTATCCTTGTGACATTAGTGTTTGCCAGGCGGTGAAAGACGTTAGCGCAAGTTGTGATGCTCTCATCGAGCTGTTCGATTGTATCAAGCGTTTTCTCTGCCGGCTCGAAATTTATACAAACATCGCTCTCACGACAGCCATGACTGTCATCGTCGTGGAGAAGTTGGCAGAGGTTCTCTCGGTCCTTGCCCTTGCAACGAAGTACGTCAAGCAGGGACAGATAAGTGAGTCCTTTCCTCGCGGTATGGTACTATAACTAAGTGCACAACAGAGAAATTCATGATGAAAATTATTGGAGAGGATGACATTGAGGCTCTCCTCAAGAGGTTGGACAGATCCACCCGTGAGGAGGGCGTCGCTGCCGGTGCGCAGCTCCTCGGGGGTATGCACGATCTCGTTCAACATACGAGAGTCGCTATCGATGGTATGAAACCATTCAACATGTTCCTCGATCGCTGCTAAGTGTTCTCAACTCTAGACCAAGAAAACAGGGGATCAATAGGACTATCCGGGGGTGGACCAGGTCAGTTTGTCTTATGGGAATTCGGCGTTTATCTGACACCCCATTAGAAAATACTCTGCAGAATGTTCCGAGCGACATCAAAAAATCAATGCGTGAGTCATTTCTCAAACCTCTGTTAGCTACAAAGCCTGATAATTTGACGCTGCCTAACAGGTGCCGAATCGCAACAAAATATGCAAAGATGGCTCTCTCCCCCAGATCCGTGGAAGAATCACAACATCGCCCGTGAATCTCAACACAGCGGAACTGCAACATGGTGGATTCGCGGTGAAACTTTCACAAAGTGGAAATCGTCTGGGCCAAGTTCGCTCTTATGGCTACATGGGAAACGTGCGTGTTTTGTGCTCTCATACTTTCCTTGCCAGTTGGAACTAATGGTTTTCACATCCGTAGCGGGAGCAGGGAAGAGTATTCTTTGGTACATAAATCTTTCCGGATTTTCTTTCCGCAACTCAATAGGCTGCTATCGCCCAGTTCTTCAATCATCCAGGATATCCAAAGCATGTGCGCGTCAGGACAGGCATCGCTCGCATTCTTTTATTGTGACTTCAGGGAGGACCAAAAGAAGGACGGGCGCGGGTTACTTTCCTCTCTCCTGGTCCAGCTCTGTGATCAATCTGATGCCTACCATGATGCTCTCTTCAAATTATATCTGGAACATAAGAATGGCTCGCGACATGCTGGTAATAGTGAATTAGCGCAATGTCTCAAACATGTGCTCGAAATCCCAGAACAAGTTACAGTCTATGTTATCATCGATGCCTTAGACGAATGTTTAAACTCTGGTCCGCTGCCAGTGTCTCCCCGTGAGCAAGTCTTGAAGCTTATAAAGGAGCTCGTCGAGTCAGAAATTCCAAACCTGCGGATTTGTGTCACCAGTCGTCCTGAGGCTGATATCGAGCCTATTCTTTGTCCTTTGGCCCTCAGTTCAGTTTCTCTACATGGAGAGAACGGTCAAGTTCAGGACATCGCCGAATACGTCAAATTCGTCGTCAATACCGATCCTAAGATGCAAAAATGGAGGGAGGAAGACAGGAGGCACGTCGTTGAAGTACTCACGAAGAAAGCTGACGGGATGTGAGGAATAAATCCAATCGTCCATCATGGCTTCTTACTTACACCTCAAAATAGGTTCCGCTGGGTGTCTTGCCAACTTCAATACCTCAGACACTGTCTCCGACAACGCATCCGGCGGGCTCTCGATGAGTTGCCAGACACGCTCGACGAGACATACAATCGCACATTGGAAGAAATCGGCAAGCAAAACTGGGAATACGCACACAGACTCTTCCAGTGTGTCGCAGCAGCTTCTCGCCCACTTCGCGTCGAGGAACTCGCGGAGTTCCTCGCATTCGATTTCGACACAGATTCAACTCCCACACTCCGCGGGGATTGGCGCGAGGAGGACCCAGCACACGCTGTGCGGTCCACATGTTCCAGTCTGCTTTCCATTGTCGACGTGGATGGATCGTCCGTGATACAATTTGCGCATTTTTCGGTGAAGGAGTACTTGACATCGAAGCGGCTTGCCGAATCAAAGGACATCATTTCCCAATTCCATGTTTCTATGACACTGGCCCATACGATTATTGCGCGAGCCTGCCTAGGTGTTCTACTACAGATTGATGAAAACGTCACCAAGGACGACCTGGAGAAGTTTCCTCTTGCCGAATATGCCGCCAAGCATTGGGCGGGCCACGCCCGATTCGAGGGTGTATCACCAAATATCAAAGATGGGATGAAACGTCTCTTTGACCCCAACAATCACCATCTTTCCGTCTGGGTCTGGATTTATGATCCAGATCAGATGGTGGGCATACGCTATATGTCTGAACGCCCGTCGCAGGTCAGGGTGACTTCCTTGCATTATGCGGGATTTCATGGCCTGCACGAGGTTGTCGAATTTCTGATTGCCGAGCGTTCCCAGAATGTAAACACTCGGGGCCTTAATCGCAGAGAGACTCCGCTGAGTGTGGCGTGTCGGCGGGGCCATTCTGAAGTTGCTCGAGTCCTCCTTGAACATGGCGCAGATACGGAAACCATGGACACCTCCAATTACAGCCCGTTGGAACGGTCTTCGGAAAGTGGACATGTGGAAGTGGTTCGGATTCTTCTGAGGAACCACGCGAATGTGAACTTCTCAGACGAGGATAACTCGACGGCCTTGCATTCGGCATCGCTGTCCGGACATGTGGGGGTAGCCCGGGCGCTCCTCGGAAACGGCGCGGATGTAAATGCCAAGACAACGAAAAATGAGACTCCACTGCATTTGGCGGATAACGAGGGGGTTACCCGAATTCTCCTCGAGTACGGCGCAGATCCGAACGCACGGAACAGCGACAATAGGACTCCATTGCACCGTGCAATGAGAGCCGGTAACGCGGATGGCGCTCGCGTGCTTCTCGAGAATGGCGTAGATGCGAACGCACGAGATGCCACGAACCAAACTCCGTTACATGTGGCGTCTATTATGGGATGTCGTGATGGTGTACGAGTGCTGCTCCAGCACAGCGCCGATATCCATGCACGGGACGACAAGGGTGCGACACCATTCCGATATGCATCAATAGTTGGAGCCCAAAGGACAATCCAGTTATTACTGGAGCATGGAGCGGAGGACGACAGGACCTCATAATAGCTATGGGCTCTGAGCCCAGGGCGTTGTGCTGGGCCCGAGATATCGTCGCTGTATTCATACGCTGTATGTGACCTCGACACTGAAGATAATTCCACTAAAACCAGGATTCTAATCTCATAGAGACATGATTTCAACCAACACCGGACGTGTATCTTCAACCCACCACCCGGGTTGAGCAATTGCTCGACGAACAATGTCCTATACTAATAATACTACCCGTTGAGACTGATCCGGAAACATGTATTTCCGCGTTCTACTACATCTAAGCTTCCCTTCGTTCAATACCTAATGTTAAAACAAGGTGCCCAAGGTTATTAATAATCCCTCTTCGCACGCTCAGACCGTCACGCATACATTTATCCGCGTATAGAAGCCGGTCATCACAGGGTCAGTTCCAATATTCACAAGTGATAAGAGTAAATGAACTCACATGTCGAATAACTTCTCGACATCGTCCGGCGTCACGAGTTTATGCACTAAAATATCCGGTGGACTAGTCTTGTCAATTAATGACTTGCGCAAGCTTAGGTTCCGTGCCGGGCCTGGCATGAAATACTCCTTGCCGGCAATGCCCTATCAAATTATGAAAAACGACACCACCATCAGTCCTGTTCCCTTATTGTAACGCCACAGAGCAAGAATATAGATGCACGATATCGTCGTCTTTTGCAGCATCAGTCGCCTTGCCCGTCTTTGGAGTCTTGTCTGATGCCGCACCTGCCTTGTCTCTCGATAAGCCGATTGTAAGGCTCGCAAGGAGCCCAATGGGGACAGCATCGTCCGGATATGGGTCGATCTCTGAATGAACGAGCCTGTTTGGTGAGACTGGTGCATTTTCCGAGCCTGATGATGCACGGCGCGGTTGCCCGTGGTTTTGCGATCCCTGCTCCTCGTCCGACTCATTCGACTGTCCCGCACTTTTGCCACCACGAGCATCAAGCTGGAACGGATTTGAGGCGGTGCCTGATAGGCGCGGTGAGTGCACAGAAGATTGGAGCCGATCGAGCCAGGCGATCACATTTTGTCGGTGTTGGCCGGCAGTAGACGTTGCGTTGCGGACCTGAGAACCGAGGCGAATGTGGAAAATACAAAAAATGGGCTATATGGGCAGAACAATGGGCAGTATTGGAGCTGATAAGGGTAAAGTGGCCAAAGGTTGACACACTATTAGCCCAAGTCATGCATAACCCGTCGGCGAGTTGTTAACAAGGAGTGCAATGGCAGCCTCGACCGTTACGGTCACGGAACGGAATCGCTGTAGCTCGGAACGGGAACGGAGCACCCTCCATCAGGAAGACCCCTCATTTGCTTTTTTGCAACTTTTAGTGCTTTTATTGCTTTTTTCAATTAAAAAAAGTAAAAATTATGAAAGTACAGACTACTTGTGAAAAGCCAACCCCTACACTTTCCATG
>Ga0307510_10005032_pt1 | contig 15667 bp, 16 predicted proteins | sample 12_EM_MG_FD_207224 | JGI IMG/M metagenome (GOLD analysis project Ga0307510, IMG submission 207224) | Populus trichocarpa ectomycorrhiza microbial communities from riparian zone in the Pacific Northwest, United States - 12_EM | ecosystem: Host-associated > Plants > Roots > Unclassified | place...
ACATTCTTCATGCCCACACCCACTTCACCACCACCACCCCAAAACCCTTCACCCCCTCTTCCTCCCAACCTCATGGTTCTTCCACTCCAACAAATCCCTTCCTCTTCTTATCCTCCCCCCACTGGGACCCAACACTTCCCCTTCCCCTTCGCACCCTCTTACCCTCCCCAACAAAACCCTAACCCAAACAACCCACCACCTCTTGCTAACATGCACCCCCAACGTTCCCTCTCCTATCCTACACCCCCTCTCACCCCGAACCAACAACTCCAAGACCGTTCTGGTGCCGAAATCATGGCCCTCCTCCGCCCCCCTCAAAATCAAGAACCACCACCACTCCCTCCGCCAGCCCAAGACTTATCCGGGGCTCTTAGCAATAATTTTATGGGTCCTGTTAGGACGCCTAGCTGTACTAGCAGTAAGATGCCTAAGGGCAGGAGGGTGGTTGGTGAAGATGTAGTGTATGATGTGGATGTTAGGTTGCCAGGAGAGGCACAGCCGCAGCTTGAAGTTACGCCGATAACCAAGTACATTTCGGATCCTCAGCTGTGTTTAGGAAGGCAAATTGCTGTTAATAAGAGTTATATTTGTTATGGGTTGAAGCAAGGGACTATTCGGATTCTTAATATCAATACTGCGTTGAGGTCTTTGTTTCGGACTCAGTCTCAGGTTAGTTTTCCTTGATTCTTGTGTCCCTTTAATTTGTTTTTATGTGTTTCGGTGATGTAATGATTGTGGGTTTTTTCTGTTTTGTTGTGGAAATGATTAAAGTTATGGCTTTTGCGAGATTGGAATGCAATGTGGATGCTGTTGGTTCTTGTTCATTGATTTTTTGGGTGTGTTGTTGGCAGTCATTAGTGTTGTAGTTGCTGTTGTTGTAAGACTTCATTACCGTAAGTGGTGTTCTTGCCACAGTTGTGCATTAGCATGATGTGATATGATCAATGTTTGAAAGCGAAGTTGATTTTGGGGATTTTACGGGATGTTATGAATGTGTGAGAAGAATTGATTTTTATGTTTTTATTTTTGCTGAATGGACTGTTTTTGAAGCGGGGATGAAGATTTGTTAAGGTTGCTTATTGATTTTCTCTGATTATTATTATTGTCTAAGTCTGTGTTTTGTTCTTTCAGAGGGTCACTTGCATGGCTTTTTTTGCTGAGGATGTTCATCTTTTGGCTAGGTAGCTTTCTATTTGTATACCATCATTTCCTCTTCTTTTTTGTCGCTGGCTTACTTGACATGCTTTTGTGCAGTGCTGGAATAGATGGACGGATTAATGTCTGGAAGATCTCTGAAGGTCCAGATGAGGAAGATAAGCCACAGATTACAGGAAAGACTATTATTGCTATCCAAGTAGTTGGTGAGGGGGAAATAAAGAACCCAAAAGTCTGTTGGCATTGTTATAAACAGGTATGCATTCTTTGACTGCTTATCATCAATGTTAGAATTTCTATAATATCATCAATTGTAGGTGGTGCTTTTACTGTTTCTCTTGTTCATGAAGTTTGCTTTGTCATATTGCTTATGCCATCTTGCTTTCCTTTTCTTGTCAGGAAATTTTGGTGGTCGGAGTTGGTAAACGAGTTCTGAGAATTGATACTAACAAAGTTGGAAAGGGTGAGGTCTATTCCTCTGAGGCACCTCTTCAATGTCCTGTTGACAAGCTGATTGATGGGATCCGATTCATTGGTAAACATGATGGAGAAGTCACTGCTTTGTCAATGTGCCAATGGATGACCACCCGTTTGGTTTCTTCTTCTATGGATGGCACGGTTTGCATTTCTCCTTATCTTTGGATGCACTCGATACTTATAGTTCTATGTGCAGCTATCATTTTTAATTTCTTTTGTCAAGCTAGTTATTTAAACAGCACACATGAGTTCTTTTGTATCCTTCTGTAATAGGAATTTTGAAGTTGTGCTTTCCTGTAGTTACATGTCTAATTTCTCTATGCAATCACTCCAATATATAAAAGAAATTTGGTTAAAAGAAAGCAGAGACAGCTTTTGAGAAGCAAATTCATGGATGTCCTTGGTGGAGTTATGAGTAGAAAGGCCATGGAGTGGGCCTCTTTAATCGATCATTTGAATTGGAGAAATAAAATTGCTGGTAATCCTACAGAAAACCCAGCTCTTACAATAGTCAAAAGAAGTAAATTCTGCATAGCTCAAACTGCAGTCTAATAAAGAAAATACAGCTTTGAGTTTTTTCTCTATGATATTGCTTAGTGTTATATTGGATTTATTGGTCATGGAGCTTTTATTTCAGTTTGAACTGATAGCAATTCAAGAGACATTTTCCTTGCATGTTGCGTTTGCACATCCCAAATGTAACCCCATTTGGGTGTGCCTTACGCATATTTCTAATGATTCTTCACTGTTCTCAGAAATTAAAAGAAGTTTCTAATGAACTTCATTTTATGTGACAGATAAAGATTTGGGATGATCTCAAGGCATCACCACTTGTGGTTTTGAGACCGCACGATGGCCAACCTGTTTATTCAGCCATGTTCTTGACTGCTACTGACCAGCCAGATCACATCATACTTGTCACAGCAGTACATACTGAGATCTTTACTTTCATTTTTCATAGTCTTGCAATTGCACTTTGGTAGCCAGGTGTTGAGAACCTGAGCTTTTGTTCAGCTAGATTGCCAAGCAAGTTGGCATTTATTTGATTGTTTGGAGTCTTCAGAAATTTAATTTTGAGCCCAAGTCACTATAGAGTCCGGTTTTAATTTTTTATTTTCCAAAGCTATTGTTTACACCTATTGTTAATTCATCTCCCAAAATTTTTTACAGGGGCCTCAGATTAGGGAATTGAAGATTTGGGTCTCAGCCAGTGAAGAAGGCTGGCTCCTGCCTAATGATTCTGATTTGTTGAATTGCACCCAGACATTAGAGCTGAAGAGTTCAGCTGAACCTCGAGTTGAGGAGGCATTCTTCAATCAAGTAGTAGCATTGTCTCAAATGGGCCTTATTTTACTTGCAAACGCAAAGAGGAATGCTATATATGCTGTGCGCTTAGATTATGGTCCTAATCCAGCATCAACTCGTATGGATTGCATATCAGAGTTTACTGTCACTATGCCTATCTTGAGTTTAACCGGGATGAGTGATGTCCTGCATGGCCAATCTGTCGCTCAAGTTTATTGCGTACAGACACAGGCAATTCAACAGTATACTTTGGAATTATGCCAGTGCCTGCCACCTTTGATGGAGAATGTGGGTTCAGAGAGGTCAGATTCCAGTGTAATGCATGATGTACCCAATGCTGATGGATATGCTGCCTTGGAGTCACGTGGAAGTAAATATTCTGATGTTCTTATGAGCTCCGCATCAGTTGATGTGGCCACTCTGCAACAAGATGCTCCCACTTCAAATATGGAATCCAGAACTATTGCTTTAGCCTCATCAACTAGTGATGCTAATATTGTTTGTGCTCCTTCGCCTCCTCATCCTCGCTTAACTAGAGATCTTACTGAGTTTGCAGTTGGGGGAAGATTTGAGCCAAGTCCTGCATCCAGCAACCAACCAGCTATCAATCATTCAGTTGACCAGCAAATGGACCCTATTTGTTCAAATTCATCCAATGTGCCTTCCTTGGATAGTGACTTGAGGAATGATGAGAGGAAAATTGTACAAGATAATAATTCTACCACTCTTAATCTTCCTGTTACATTTAAACATCCAACTCATCTAATAACCCCTTCTGAGATTTTAATGGGTGCTTCATCCTCTGAAATTACCAAAGTTAATGAGGGCAAAAGCGAGGTTGACTCAAATTTTCTGGATGTGGTTGTCAATAATGATGTTGCCAATGCTGAGGTGGAAGTTAAAATAGTGGGTGAAACAAGATCCATTCAAGATGGTGAATTTAGTCTTCGAGGAGAATCCAAAAGGCCTGTTTTTGAAAACAAGGAAAAAATCTTTAGCTCCCAGGCTTCAGATCTTGATATTGAGATGACAAGAGAGTGCTGTGCGTTGCCACCAGAAACAAATATTGTGGAGGAACAGGGACAAGTTGATGGCGTTGGTGTTAGTGAGTCTCTTTCCCCACCTTCTAATGCTGGCAAAGATGAAGTCCATGACTCAACAAAAGATGTATCTGGAAAAGTTTCTGAGTCTTCTGTGTCAACAGTTGGTCCACTGTCAACTACTCCAAGTACAAAAGGGAAGAAGCAGAAGGGGAGAAATTCTCAAGCATCAGGTTCATCTTCTCAACCTCCAGGCACTTTTAATTCAGCAGAGTCTTTGAACGAACCTGTCAGGGCTTCAAATCTCCTTGCTATGGATGGTGCTTTTTCTCAAATTTTGGCTATGCAGCAATCGATTAATCAGGTGATTCCTTAGACTCTGCCCTTGGAAAATACCCTACCTTATGCATCATGTGTTATTTTCTTGCTAGATGTTGTCTTGAACTTAAAGATTTGACAAGGAACATATGTGATCACAAGCAACAACCTTGTGCTACTGTATCTGGCTGCAATCTCTTAGTCAGTCCTTGTGCATGACTGGGCTGGGAATTAATTAAGATTTTCATTTTCCTTATTGTTTTTGTTTTTGCCAATGAATAAATTCTTACAGCATATTCCATTGACTTTGTGGGTCATACATGTGGGTCTTGCCAATGAATGGTGGTATTTTTTCTGTGCACTCACCATGCATAATTCTCTGTGCTATATAGCACAATCTTTGCCAATAGAGGTAAATAGATTTTGTGAAAAAAATTCTGGTTTTGTAGTTTCTAGGGTTGCATCTTAAAAGAATAATGTACAGAACCTTATTGTGCTTTAATCCTTGTATTATCCAGTCATCCACTTTTGACATTGGTGTTCTTTCTTTCTTTCTTTCCTTTTATTTTCCAGCTAGTGATCACACAAAAGGAAATGCATAAGCAGATGTCAAATATGGTTGCAGTCCCTGTTTCTAAAGAATGTAGAAGACTAGAGACGGCTTTGGGACGGAGCATTGAGAAAGCCATCAAAGCGAATGCTGATGCTCCGTGTGCTCGATTTCAAGAAGAGAATGCAAAAAATGAGAGGTTATTGCAAGATCACACGCAGCAGATAACAAGTCTGGTCTTGAATTTTATCAATAAGGACTTGCCAGCCATGTTAGAGAAAGCACCGAAGAAAGAATTGGCTTCAGTTGTACAAGGTGCAGTTCGCACAATATCTCCGGTCATTGATAAAACAGTATCTTCAGTTATAGTTGAGTCTTTCCAGGTAAGAGATCTGATAATCGGATGCATTTTTTCAGAAATTGACTGTTAGCTGATGCTCTTTTTTTCTCTCTCTCCAGAGAGGAGTTGGTGATAAGGCAGTGAATCAACTGGAAAAATCAGTTAATTCGAAACTTGAGGCTACTGTTGCTAGGCAAATTCAAGCACAGTTTCAAACTTCTGGCAAGCAAGCTCTCCAGGTATGCAGAAGTCATCATAATTTTTTAGAATGCTTGAGCATCTGTCGGCCCATTAATCAATGGTAAAAGTCTTGGGCTTGCAGTCAAGATGTTTCAGGTTCAAGCTGCAAGTGCAGCCACTTCACACACAATTGCTGAAGGGTAGGGCTATCTTTTTTGCAAAATACTACGAAGAACTGGTTTGGTGGGTCCAAGTTAATGGTTTTCTATTGAATGAGATTTCCCAACTTTATCTTTCTAGAGAGTGTAACGTCATATAACTTATCTAGGGAGTGTGTCAGGCATTGTTGATAATAAATAAATCTTCTCATGCAGGATTCTTTGAAGGCTGGTCTGGAAGCCTCAGTAATTCCTGCCTTTGAGATGTCATGCAGAGCCATGTTTGATCAAGTAGATGCTGCCTTTCAGAGAGGGATGGTCGAGCATACAGCTGCAGCACAGCAGCATTTTGAAGCTGCCCATTCTTCTTTGGCACTCACTTTAAGGGTGTGTATTCTTGTGCTGCATTATGAAATCCATTTACAACACAGCCCTCTTCATTAATTTATTTAAAACTAAAATGTCGGGGTTTTGCTGTATGGATGCTGGACGAGAGATGTCCATTTGGATTCTTATGCGCTAAATAATTATATTTTCGCCTTAACAACATCCAAATGTTTTAAGCAACCTGCCAAATTGGTTTACAGTTAGTTCTATGCTGTTTGTTTTCCCCATATTTCCTCATTTATTTATTCTGTGTTAAATGCAGGATTCAATCACCTCAGCATCGTCATTGACAAAAACCTTGAGCATGGAGTTGGCTGATAGTCAAAGACAGCTGTTAGCTATTGCCGCAAACTCAGGTGCAACAAATCCATCGGCCACGCAACCTAGCGATGGACCCTTGGCTAGCTTCCAGGAGAAGGTCTGTTGTGTTTCGTGATCTTAACTATTTCAGCTGCTCATGACTGTCAAAAACCATTTGTTATCATGGAGGTAATTCTAAGCATTCCCCCTTTGATGACTCAGGTTGAAACACAGTTGGATCCAACGAAAGAGCTAAAAAGATTAATATCTGAATGCAAATACGACGAGGCTTTCACTATTGCGCTCCAAAGAAGTGACGTGGCTATTGTATCCTGGCTGTGCAGTCAGGTATTTCTCACTCTATCTAGTCTTGGTACTTGGTGGTAATGGAAGATGTGTGATTTTCTTGCTCTCGTTTCCCTTGCTAACCTGCTGGGCTTGTGGCTTTCATCTCAACTTTGAAATGGACCTGAGAAGAGTTGATCGTGTTTTTTTTGCCAGGTTGGTTTGCAGGGTATCATGTCTCTGTCTCCCCTCCCTCTAAGCCAGGGAGTATTACTCTCTCTGCTACAGCAGCTGGCCTGTGATATAAACAATGATACTCCCCGAAAGCTTGAGTGGATGACGGCGGTGGCAGCTGCAATACTGCCAACTGACCAAATGATTGTATTATACGCACGGCCAATTGTTGAGCAAGTCGTTGAGATTGTGAACCGTGCAAGGACCTCACCTGCCGTCACTGGTGCCGAGCTTGCAAGCATCCGCGTTCTCATGCATGTCATTAATTACTTGCTGGTGACCTGTAAACGATGATCCCATTGTCAACCACCGTGCAGAATACAAGGCAGAGTTCTGAAGTAGGAGAAACTATGTACATATGTTTGGTGGTTCAAATACATATAGTGTCTTAGATTTTCTCCTTCTCCCAATTTGTACAATTTGTCTGTGAATGCTTCAAGATTCTTCCCTTTTCACCAAATCAACCTCGTAGTCATATGACATGACTTAACTTCGATGCAAATCAAGTTTTGGATCAATGATCAAGTTATCTTTCACTTGGTTTTTAACATGAAACTCAACCCAGATAAGATTAGATTGACTCACCAAGCTCTCACCTTGTTGGACATTAATCCAATCTTTGAATAGTAGAAGGTTTGTTAGATTGATCTACTTATCTAGTGAAAAAGAGTTCGGTGGATTGACCCACCGATGGAGTGAAAAAAACAAGCTCCTGCTGTGTAGCTATCATTCAAATAGATCAAGATTTAACTGGTATCCATGATCCATGGAGATTCCATTTTAATTTTATGATCCAATAAAACATTTGATAAAATTAGCAAACATTTAAATACTGGAAAATATTATATTCACTCCTTTCTTCTTCTTTTTGTCATTTCGTTAAAAAAAAAAAAAAACGAAATCTACCGCCTTACACATTGCCACGACAGTGACATGTTTCAACTGTATGTTAAAAAAACAGAAGAACAATCCTAAACTATAAGATTCAATGAACCTGGTCAGTTTTCCATTCTCTTTACCAGCACTGATCTGTTTCCCATCTTCGGGTCGTATAATCCCCGCCCGAATACCCGGCCGCTCTCCTGTAAAAACACCTCGCCGCTGCCGATAAAGACAGGTCATAAACCGCTCTAGCAGTCGGATCGGATAACGTCTCATAAGCACTATGAATCTCGATAAAATCTCCACCGTCCGATTGCTCGTCATCATGATCACGATCATGACTCAAAAAAGCATCAGGATGGTAAATCTTCGCAAGACTCCTGTACGCTGACTTGATCTCCACTTGCGACGCAGCTGGATTCACCCGGAGTACATCGTACAGACTCAGCGTTGAATACCTTGAGTCGACTCGGGTCGAGTCAGGAAACGTTGAGACCGAGGCTTTGATTTGAAACCCCCGACAAGAACGACCGGCGGTTGTTTTAACCGGTGATAAAAGGATAGGCTTTTGAACTGTGTTGGAGGTTGCCGCGGCGGTGATTACGGAGGTCACAGCGGTTAGAGGGGAGGGAGCGAACGTAGTGTACATTGGAAGAGAAGGTTTTGCGTGCAAAATGGGAATAAGAGAAGATGATTTGGAAGCGAAATGGTGAGCAAGATAGATGGAGAGGAGAAAGACTGTTTTATATATACAAAGAGAGAAAAGTCTAAGATAATAATAAAAAAATATTAATTAATTATAGGAAGAAAAGAAAACAAGCGCGAGTGTGGGGGCAGATGCCTGTTTTGCAGGAGATTTTTAAGGGCACTGACATGGAATTTAATATGTATTTATTTGATTATTAATATAATAAAGCTCTTCTAGAAGAAAGAGTATATTCTATTTTCTTTTTTCTTTTTTATTTCTTTTTCTCTTATTGGCTTTTTGAGAGAATACTGAGCCGTTCGGAACTTCTAAATTGGGGGTTCGGCTATTAATTTGGAATTAGCTTGGCTTGGTGATTGTTTTGGCTGCCATTTCTTCTTCTTTCTTTTTTTTGGGAAATATATATGGTATTAAATCAAAGGAATTATATGAGAAATGAGAGTTGATAATTACATGGTATTTTTTTTATACCCAAACTAATTATAATTTTTCAAGATAACATATTGATGATACATGATAAAACTACAAAGTAATATTAATTCTTGGACCGAATCTAATTGGGCCTACATGGTGTCATATACATTGTACGCATCTCCATAAATATCTCATAGATGTCTACGTTATATATTTATATTAAATATTTTAGATATTTATTTTAAAAAAGTTTATATAAACAAATCTCTAGGAACATAAAAAGGAGGGGATCAAAGGGCAGAGCTCATCTTTATAGACTTTATATCTATAGACAACACAAAACTCAATACAACACATATTTGATATAAGACTTAAATAAGGTTTTAAGAAACATTTAATTCCAGAGAATACTCATTATCTCCATCATCTGTACACACACTATAATGACCTAAGCTTTAGAGTGATTTTCTTGCGGTTGTCGCCGGGCCCACAAAGTCTTCTAGGTCTAGTTTTATCAGCTAATGAAAAGCATCCTAATTTTTCTACTAGGGATATTTTCCAACCTCACCACACATGGAAACTATAAATATCAAAGTTAAGACAATTTATATGATAAAAACATTATGATAAACTTAACCATGGTTTTTTGGATAGTATATGTTGTTTTCATTTTATAATTCGTGAAATTATGAAATTAAATCCGTGAATCTACCATTTGGTTTTATATTAAAATCATGATTCAATGATTTATAATGGTATTAAAAATATAAATTAATGATTAATTAATTTGGTTTTATATTAAATTATTGTTTGACAGTGTATAATTGAGATTGTGTTTTAAATTGTTTTCACTAAAAATTACATTAAAATAATACTAAAAATAAAAAAATTATTTTAATATATTTACGACCAACGAAACTGCTATATTATCTTGTAAACTGCTGAATCGGCTGGCTCAGGTTGGCGCAGCCGAGAGAAGATGCTCGACTTTTCCGTAGATCACGCCCCTGACATCTGGCAGGTGCGAAAGCTTCTAGAAGACAAGGCGGCCTAGAGAATCCGTCTTTCTTGATCCTGTTCCGAGCCCCATGAAATCCAACGGCAGAGATGGCGTGGCACTTGTGTAGAAGCATTGGTTCCGTGTACAAGTCACGCTCTCATTTCTAGGGGGACAGTGGCCTACCATAAATCAAGCTAATTAAAAAACCGAACGATAGTGACGTTGCACTGTCGTTTCGTTCTGGAAGAAGGGGGAGAGTGATTACTGGTTGAACGGTTGGCCCATGACACGCTGATAAATAATATCATTTGTTAATCTCCCCTAATTTCAAAAGTTTCATTTTCACGCGACTCTTCGTACTTGTCGTGCCCCAACTAGGATTGGACCGGTACACAACTCTAGCTCTTAGATTATCGAATCAATTTGTCAGTAACTGATTTTTTTTTTTTTTATCTACAACAATTCAGTTTTAATTTTTCTTAAGAAAAAATATTCATCATTAATTTTGACTCTATCAAATTTATATTGAATTTAACCGGGTTAAATAAATTATGAATTAACTTGTCAGATCAATTAAGTTTAATTAGATCAATATAAAAATAATTCAAAACAAAATAATTTTTAAATTAGATTTCAGGTCACGAATCACTAAATAGACCCGCCAAGCTAGGTCAGGTTTGATACCCTATCAATTGTGTCTATCTTTTTAACAAATTTCTCATTCTATATTTACTTCACTTTTCTTTTCTTTTTATTTTCTCAAATATAAAATAAAGAAATAGAAAAGGATCGATCTTGATGAGTCTTAAAATTCAAAATACTTAAGAATAAATTTGATGTTTTGGATAATTGGTTAATCTCTTAATTCAAGCAATTTGATTCATTCTTCATGACCAAGATGTTTGATGACTTGAAATTGAAAGCCTAGGTTGTTGAGAGTTGGTAGCAGGAGATGCCTGGTAAACCAACGTGGCTGATAACTAGTACCTGCAAAAGGTCTCGTATGATGGATGTAGGGCCTCTCATATGCTCAAGTCAGTAACTTTACAGAGAGAGAAAGTGCAATAATATTTTATAGAGATAGACTCTAAAAATATGTATGCTGAAAGTGTTAAGAATGAAGAGATTGTGAACCTTGAGTTTGAAGGATTTATGGTGTATTTATAACTCATGAGTCTTATCTTTTGTGGAGAGAAATGATTGAAGTGCGATTTCATCCTTGTAATATTTTAAGATGTATTCTACTAAAAAAGGTATTTTAAACCTATTAAATTATGATTTATTAGATTTCCTTGTCGATAATAAGTGAATTTCTTCACACTAAATCTAAAAAAAAATCGTGCATGGTTATTCGGTTAAGACCTATCCCAAACCCATAGAACAACTCATACTTGGGTTGTTTTAACAAAATGTTTCATAATTGCTTTAGCATCTCACTCTTGAATGAGTTCTTGCACATTAACTTTCCAAATATATTGATGGGAGAGAAACACAGTAATATCCTTAATCTTTATTTGAATAATCTATTGTTGATCAAAATAAAAGATAAATATACTTTTAATACCAATAGTTAACTTTAATTTAAACATAAAATCTAGTCTCAATTAATATATAAACTAATTTAAAAACATTTTTATTATATATATATATTAAAAAAAAAACAAAGCTTTAAAATTTACACTTGTAACTGTTCTGAAACCCGGCCATGTCCCTATTCAAAGAGGAAGGGATATGAGGTTTGGAAGCAATGCCAGAATATATTGAAAACCTTGTAAATAATTCTATGTTTTCCCTATGAATCTAAGGAGCAAATTCCAAATTCATGACAACCTTACCAGCACGTAGTTTAGGAGAAAGGTTAAATTACATCTTCCATGTACACTGATCACCATACTTGTAGTAAAATCCAACCCAAGGCAAGTCGGGTCATAGATGAGGATGGTCAACCCTGTTTTAATTTTTTCAAAAGGATTAAAATAGTGTTGTTTTTATAAAAAAATCAACAGTTAAAGATTGAGTTTTAATCAGGTATTGATCAGGTTAACTATTTAACCTTAACAGAGTTTTTTATTTTTTCAGCCCGGATTTTACCCGCTCCCAATTGTGATGGATTCTAGGGATAGCCTTTCAGTTATTTTGAAGCACCAGTTCTGTTTGATTTGATGCATATCAAAGGCCAATTGAGAAAAATGTGGCATACCTCCGAGTCCTTCTAACACTCTTACCATAATTAAATTATTCAATAAAACTTGATTGATAATGACTCGGCGCTGTTGTTCACATCAATTACATGGAAAAAGAGAGGGAGAGAGTTATGATTCATTGGAGGCACCTCATTGTCTCATTAATTTAATCGGTCAATAAATAAATAAAATTGATCTTGAATTTCTTAATTATCCTTGAAAGGTGCAGGCATCCATAGTCAAACATGTGGCTTGAATATCATTTGCTATTACTTTTAGGGTTCCTTTGTTTTTACACTTGTTTAAAATTATGATCACATCATTGATTTTGTAAAAGTAACACAAGAAATAAAGCAAATTGATTATTATTGAATTTTGTGTAAAGTTGTAAAATAAATTTTAAAAAAAATATTTGGAAACGTAAGATATAAATAATTTTGAAAAGAAAATGTAAAAATATCAAAACACCTTTAAAGGCAAGCTTCCTGCTTAGTAGATTAATAATTTTTTAATAACTAATTAGTAAATTTTTCCCACTTAGAGGAAAAAAATTCGCAATTAACTATACGTTGAGCTACAGTGAAATTCACTCCCTCGTCTTTTAACTTTTTTATTTTTTTAATAGTAAATAATTGTTGAAGTCTAGTGGGCGTCTTTTAACTTTTCTTTTAATAGTAAATAATTGTTGGAGTCTAGTGGGCACAAGTTTCATCATCACACGTCTATGCCCTTCTTCTTCTTCTTCTTCTTCTTCTTCTTCTCCAAAACGTAAAAATCAAGGCAAATATATATATATAGAAAAGGGGAATTTTCTAAGAGCGAGAATGAATATTTCAGCCTTGAGATTAGGTTAGTTAATTAGCTAGTGAGTATACCTCCTAGCTACTTTGTCAACTATGCTATTTATCTTTAGATTGAACTATAATAGTAATAATAATAATAAATCTCATGAATTTTCAAATCTTGATATAAATGATCGATCCACCACTAATTACATTTTAAAATAAATTTAATTTAATATATACAAACTAACTGATCTAAGAATACATTGAGAGATAAAAATGCCTTGAGATTTCACGCGTGACAAAGCTTCTAGAAGCAAGCAAGTATAAAGCTATTTTGGAGCAAAATTACATTATGATATAGCTAGGTGCGTAGCAATATGGTACTATTTAATTTATAAGCTTCTGTCACTCTCACTAAAATAATAATAATAAAAAAAAAATCTAAGGGGCGCATAATATAATTAATATTTCTTCCTTGATAGGGAAATTAATTATTTCGTATAATTAACTAATTATGGATTTTTCTAATTCTTTTAATTAATTATTGAGTATGAATTTACTTGATTAATTAATCTTCTCTTAAATCTGTATTGTTGGGAGTGTCCTGTGTAGTTACGGTTTACCATTAAGTTTTAGTATTATTTATTCTATCAATGTTATTATATGATGAGAAATATGTATTAATAATAATAAAAAAGATGATTGGTTAGAATAAATATAGTCAATTTGAAATGAAATCTTTCTTCTCAAGAAATTAAAAGCCCATCACATGGATTAATATATAATAGATGAGAAGCCCGTGCGATGCCGCAGGTTTGTGCGTTGTCGTGAATTTATGAAAAAAATCATTAAAAAAAAATTATATGGAGAAAAACTGTTGCAATCCATAATATTTTCAAAGAAAAAACTACAAAGCTAAATTCTCAACCAGCTCAATATTAAAAAAATAAAATTGACAAAGAATTTAAAAAAAATCAGAAAAAAAACAAAAGGGAAAAAAAAAACAAAAGGGAAATACTGTAGCAATCTATAGTATTTCATAAGGAATTCTAAAGTTGTAATTCTCAACCAGCTTAATATTAAAAATAATAAAATTGATAAAGATAATTTTAAAAAAATCATAACAAAAAAAAATCATGTGGGGGAATACTGTAGCAATCCACAGTGTTTTAAAGAAAAAACTACGAAACTAAATTCTCAACCACCTTAATATGAGAAAAGTAAAATCGACAAAGACAATTCTAGAAAAAAAAAATCATAAAGAAAGGAAAAAAACCATGTGGGGAAACACTGTAGTAATCTACATTGTTTTAAAAGAAAAAACTACAAAGCTAAATTCTCAACCAGCTCAATATTAAAAAAATAAAATCGACAAAAACAATTCTGAAAAAAAAAACAAAAAAAGAAGACAATTTTGGAATAAAAAGCAAAAAAAAATAAAAAAATAGAAAAAAAAACATATAGGAAAAGTTAAAGCTAAATTCTCAACCAGCTCAATATTAAAATCATTTAGGAAAACACTGTAGCAATCTATAGTGTTTTGTGAGGAAATATACAATTGTAATTCTCAACCAGCTCAATATTAAAAAAATAAGATTAACAAAGATAATTTTGGAAAATATCACAAAAAAAACACAAAAGAAAAAAAAACCATGCAGGGAAACACTGTAGTAATCTATAGTGTTTTATGAAAAAATCTACAGTTGTAATTTTTAACCAGTTCAATATTAAAAATAATAAAATCGATAAAAACAATTTAAAAAAAAATAAAAAAAAAATCATGTGGGGAAAAATTGTAGCAATCAACGGTGTTTTAAAGAAAAAAACTACGAAGTTAAATTTTCAACCAGCTCAGTATGAAAAATATAAATTCGATAAAGATAATTTTTAAAAAAATTGATTAAAAAAATTATGTAGGGAAACACTGTAGCAAGGCAAAAATCATGTGGGGGAAACACTGTAGCATTCCACAGTGTTATTTTTGAAAAAACTACAAAGCTAAATTCTTGTCCAGCTCAATATGAAAAAAATAAAATCGATAAATACCAATTTGAAAAGAAAAGAAATAAATCATAAAAATAAAGAAAAAAACCATGTAGGGAAATATTGTAGCAATCTACAATGTTTTAAAGAAAAAAACTATATAGCTAAATTCTCAACTAGTTTAATATTTAAAAAAATTAACAAAGATAATTTGAAAAAAAAAAAGAAGAAGTCAATTTTTTAAAAAAAAATATGTAAAAAAAATAGAAAAAAAAAACATTGGGAAAGCTACATGTTTTCCCACGCGTTTTAGAGATATTGATAATAATATAGCAGCTGGAAAGCGAAAGCAAACCCACAGCTTAAGATTCAACAGCTAGCTAGCTAGCTAGCACATGGATTTAAGCTTTGAGCACACAACTGATCAAGATTTTGACTTCCTAAAGTTAGCATGATCATATCTGTAATCTTGACATTTACATCTCACCATGCTCTTGCAGGCGTACATATATATATATATATATAGCTAGCTAGAGATCCAATGTAGAAATAGAATTATGCAGACAAATATTTAAGATGTAACCAGATAATTAATGTTTTGAGCCATGGTTAATGCAAAATTAGTTGTCCCATGTTATATATATAGTTCATGTTCCAACAGACAACTGCTGGGTCTGGTTACCCTAAACGATAGGCCAAGGGTGCTGCTCTGCTCCGTATCTCTCTCCTGGGGAACCTTCCACCCTGTCTTTTTATCCCGACGGGGGCATAGCAGCAGATATATACAATCAAGTTAATTTGTGGGTAACCTAAGTACGTACGTAGATAACAAAATCCCATCTTGTTAGATTATCCTGTCACTAACAAATTAAGGAGAAAATTAAGGCCTATAGGAGGAGAAAGACAGCAATGGAAATTATGATCACTAGCTAGGCCTATGTCGTCAAATTAATTAAGGTGAAAGAAATCCTTCCATGGTTTTCTT
>Ga0307510_10005034_pt1 | contig 15665 bp, 25 predicted proteins | sample 12_EM_MG_FD_207224 | JGI IMG/M metagenome (GOLD analysis project Ga0307510, IMG submission 207224) | Populus trichocarpa ectomycorrhiza microbial communities from riparian zone in the Pacific Northwest, United States - 12_EM | ecosystem: Host-associated > Plants > Roots > Unclassified | place...
ACAAGGAATTGAATGTCCTACAAAAAATGGCATATGATGTGCTAAGACTTGACATTCTGAAACCTCTTTCTGTCACCTATAAGATCAAAACAGGATGGGACCCTAAGAAAGAAAAGATAGTTGCAACATCTCAGCAGTATTCAAACCATATGCCACACAGTGCCTCAGTAAGTATTGACTACTTATTTAGATGCCTTTTCAGTAATGTTTCTTATACAGGCAGTTATGGTTGCTGTAGCTCATAACTCATCTGCCTCCTACACCCTTTCTGGTAGTACTTCTCGAAGCCGTGGCAAGTCTACCCTTGTAGAAGTGGGGCACAACTTGGAGGGTAAAGAGATAGCCTCTATCACCTCTCTTGGGAAAGAACCTCCCACTCAGGCAGAGTCTGAACATGGCCTTGCTATCTTATCTATTCTTCAAGGAACTCTTAGCCTTCTTGACAACCACTGGATAAGAGCCATCTGGTTTCCCCTCAACCTGTCAATTGGCCAGAATCTTTCTCTTCCCCCCCTAATCTCCACAATATGGAAATACAGGAACACCCAGATGTACCCCTGAATGACTCACAGCACACAGCTATCACTACAATGCTGTCCCCATCCCTTGATACTTGTCTGACTCTTGTTCAGGGCCCTCCTGGCACTGGCAAGACCACTGTCATTGCAACCTATGTACTTTCTGCTATTCATGCTGGACAAAGAGGCATCTGGCTTATGGCTCAGTCTAATCCTGCTGTGAAGAACATTGCTGAGAAGCTAGCTAATCTTGAATTTCTCAGTTTTAAACTACTAGTCTCACAAAGCTTTTATAATGAATGGTGAGTAATCCCATTGAATGAGGGGCTATCATCTTAATGACATCTATAAGGCATGAACACCTTTTTGAAAAGATTAGGAAAAATATTATAGTTTCAGATAAGCTACCCAAGCCCAGTGACCTTCAAAAGGTTCTCAAGGACTCACAAGTCATTATATGCACTATCAGTATGATATCAAACCCAAAGCTACAAGGCCTTCAACTCACTGAAGTTGTTCCTGTCATCAATGCCATCATCGATGAGGCAAGTCAAATTCAGGTGGGACAGTACATCCCACTTATCAAGTCATTTGGCAACACTCTCCAAAAGCTATGTTTCATTGGAGATGATAAGCAATGTAAGTCATCTTTACAACATCTCCAGCAAAAGCTCAACTTTCTGTAGTACCACCCTATGGTCAAGATGATCTTGGCAACCTACAGTCCATCTTTGAACTCACTCATTTGAAGAAGTCTCTCACATTCTTGGATACTCAATGTTTGTATCCAGTCTCAATGCTGGCATGCAGTGTGCAACTTGCTAACTTAGCTCTCGAGATCGTATGCCCCCTCAAATTGGGGACTTTATATCCCAACATGTCTATGACAGCCAACTAAAGTCAAACCCGAGCCACGCTGTCCCGTCCAGTGTCATTTCCTGCCATTTCGTCGATGTGAAGGGCTTTGAGGAGGTGGGCAATGACAAAAAGAGTTATATTGTGAGTGCGGCACTTGCTATTAAGTGAGCGATTCTAACCGCGTCTCGATGCTATCACAGAACAAGAAAGAAATTGAAGCAGTTTTGCTTCTCGCTCAGCACCTCCAAGATGAAGGCAAATACTATCGGATAATCACCCCGTACGATGCGCAGCAAAGTGAGCTCGAACGCGCACTTCAAGACGCGGACCTGAACTGGCACGACAAGTGCTTCAGCGTCGATTCATTCCAGGGTCAGTGTCTCGTCCCAACGCACCCATAGTCGCTCGTAACTTTTACACGGAAACAGGCAACGAAGACGACATCATCGTCATCTCCTTGGTCCGCTCCAAAACCCTCGGTTTCTTGACTAGCACGCGCCGAACCAACGTCATGCTCACGCGGTGCCAGCGCGGCATGTACATCGTGTCAAGCAAGGCCTTCCTCGAAGGCAAAGGGGCCGACTCGCTGGTCGGAAAGATGGCCGCGGAGCTGGGGAAACGGCCTGGCGCGTGGCTCACTCATAAAGACCTCCGAGATGGAAGGTTTGAGTAGGTGCGGGTGTCGGGCGGCCGCCAGAAGGGAGCGACGGATGGGAATGACGGGGGAGGGCAAGTTAAAGCGCGCAAATGAACGCGCGCGAGTCTGGTGAATGGTTTTCTATTTGGCTCTACGTTTCGTGAAATATGTTGTGATGAAATGGAATAATGGAATAACGGCTTCACAATCGGGCGACAGCGGGAGCGTCACGGTCTCTGCGCATAGACTCTGGTGAACATATCTTATCACGGTGGGTTCGTGATCACGCCTTGGAATGCGGCTGTATGTGTGTAGGGGGGAGGGGGTTGAAATCGTTGAGTGGGTACCTTGTGTAACGGAGAGGGGCACGACTCACCAGTCAACACCGTCCTTTCGTGATATGGCGCGCCAAATTTGATCGAGGGGCGCCTAATTTTGGCTTCTGTGATGCTTCTAGGCAACGCACCGCGTCCCGCAGCGTTCGTACTCAGCTTCCACTCCTAACTCCTGTCGAACAACGGGTCGTCAAATCAAACAACGCAGCTCGCTCGCTAGCTTTGGGACGCATCACAAGCCGTAGACGGAGTGTCGGTCGATCCCGCGGCCGATCGCTCCTCACAGAGGTGTGGGTCTGAATAGCCCGACGAAAGAGCGTGAGACATGTCACAGCCTTGAATATCTCTATCAGAATACGAGATACGAAGCGTGGATAACACACAGTGGCTGCCTTGTCAGTCATCGACACGACCTGGACCCACGCGTGGCTATCCTCCGTTATAGTGAAGCCCTCTCCGAGCGAGCCTTGTCGAAGGAACTCGTGAGGGATGATGGCATAACCCCTGTCGAACCACCGACTCTAGGCATTGATCGAGGAAAAAATGTTGTGCAATTGACCTCCGCAGGCGAGTTGATGGCCTGGTGTACGCGTGATATAAGGGGGTGACCATGTGTATGAGGATCGAGCGTGTGAGAGCCAAGACTGATAGTGAGGGCCTACTGTTGGTGACGTCGAGAGCCCTGGTTGGTGGCGGGGAGGGAGAGAGATGCTGAAGATTCTAGAAAGGGTGAGCTGCCGCAGGGACCTGAGTACGTGAACGAAACGCACTTTAAAAAGGTATCCCGGTGGTCCGCACTCAGCATGCCAACAGGGTTGACCTTCTCGCCAGCTTGGATGCACCGTGTTGAATCTTATATTTTGCTTCACAAGCGTTGCCTGATGTTATCGACAGAAAGAAATAGTCAACTGTCATCGTAAGCTTCAGCCTTGTAAGCCGAATCGTTGACCATGCGAAGGATGTTCGAGGAAATCACATACGTAAAACGTAACGTCTTTGTTATTTCGAGGCCAAGCGGCAACCGCGCGAGCAAGTTGAACTAAATCCACGCTGTAATCCAGGCAGCCCAAGTAGGGAGGCACATACCCGGACTCATGGAGCGCGAAGGGCGAAGGGCAAGCTACTCCTGTTCCCGCTCCAGATGATCTCGGGAGTTCGTGATCAGGGGCACAATTTCCCAACACCCAGCCCATCTTCTTCTCGACGCCGTCTTCACCAAACCTGCGATTCACCCGCAGCGGAGCATATCGCAAAGATTTTAATAGATTGATAAATGAAATGGGGCTCACCACCTTCTCGTGGACGTGGTCCCGACCATCCGATGTCAATGTCGGTTTTCAAGCGTGAGATGCCTCACATAGTGAGCTCTGGTATCCAGTTTGGATGGCTCGGATTCTGGTATGTCCACCCCTGACCTTGTCCCGTAGTTCCGGGCAATGGTGCCGAGTAAACGTTGCTGGACGGGTTGATCGCGCATTGATCCCGCTGTGGACGTTTGCTTGGGTCATCAAAAAGATAGTAAGGTTTTGTCCAAACGTGAAAAAATCAGCGTGACGTGTTGGGCTTAGCGTAGCTGAGCCCGAGGCTCTCTGAAAAGTGAAAGGAAATGGGACTTTACGGCGTGTCCTTCCACGATCGTCGTATACGATCCATCAACGGAGCAGAAACGTTCAAGTAGACACGGTGGGCATGTGTGAGCGATTCGTGTGAATGGTGATTAGCTGTGAATTATAGGGTATATACAGGGGAATACGTCTAAGAGTCAACGACATCCAAATGAAACTGGGCCAGGGTTAGTAAGGATGAAGGGGAAAGCGTAAATATGGACATACCCAAGCATACGATACTATCGACTCTGGAGCTCCTTCTCTAGCAAATCCTCAGTGTCGTTGATCTTTGCTGGCATGGTCTGCCTGGTGCGTCTCAGCGTGTTGTAACCGTAACCGTATTGTCTGTTGTGTTTGTCGTGCACCATCGGGCCGCAACCCCGAGCACGGACTTTCTCTTTCTGACGACCACACGACCCAGCCAGTCAGCTGTCTTCTTAACCCCCATAGCGACTCGCTTTAACGATCCTTGGTCTCACGTGTGTCTAACGGTCGTCCTCTAGTCCCACCTGCTGGTTGGTGTAACAACCCATAGCATTGAAATTGCTTGGTGGCTACTATTGCCCATCTCTACAGTTGAGATCTTTGAGAAACCATTGTGACGCGTTCCCGGCCTCCGAGTCAGTCTCCGTCACTCCACCCTGACCACGTAACTATGGACGACACGTAGCGGGAGGTTTCGGTGTATGTGTAATCCATACATCTCAGCGAAGGCTCTTGTCCACTAATATAGACGTTTCATCATCGTCTATACAGGTTCCACCAGTCTCATATACACCGCGAAGGTAAATCCACTGTAGTCAGCTTGCGCAAGGCTTCGAGAGATGAGCTCAATCATCTTCCTGGTCAGAGGACTCGTCAACTCGTGGTCCTTGATCCCTCTACGTGGGCACGCCTAATCCTGGTAGGTGATCTTCCCCCACTTCGAGAGGTCCGAACTTGTGTATGTCCAAGTCGCACCCACTGGCAATTGTTTCTGTGCTTACATCCCGGTCTCAAAGCCGTATCGGGTGTCGTTTATTTTCCCCATTCTTGTTCAGTATTAGATTCGGAGTAACCTCACCTCCAAGCATCCATGGGGAATGTTGTGGCTGCGGATCATGGACATCATCTGTGAGCGTACCAATTCGTCGGCGTGCGCAACAGGGCTGGGATGCTGCCATAATCCTCAGCTCCAGGCTTTGAGTAACTTTGCCATCATGTTTAATTTGGTGGGTTAGCGCGGCCTTACTGTCCCGTTATGGCGACGGATTCTGGCCCGTCGAATTCCTCGGGTGGGGTGTGGAGTACGGTTGAAAGGACTACAATGCCCGTGCAGGCAGGTTTTGAGGCCTTTGAGGTGTTAAGGCGGTCGTTTATGCTACATCATATTCATCATGTGCCTCTTGTGACTACAAATACCGTGCGTTCGAGTCTCGTGATTGGCTTGACCACTACAAGGGTAGTAACAAATAAGGAATCCACGCTTCCGTGCTGGCCACGATGCCGACGCATGGCCTTCGGTGAAACTCATGGCGGCCACGAGTCCGAGACTCCGTGCGCGTGTCCTTTGCGCGCTCATTCCCATCGATAACAAACTCGCCGTCTTTGCTCTGCTACGACGACTATCCCCTCCAACTCGCCCACTTTTTCTCCTCTCAAAAATTTCATCGGATCTTCTGTTTTCTCAGTCATCGACATCATGTCCTCTCGCAAATCCTCCAAGGAGTCTACGGTCGCTCAGCCCTTCTTGTTCTATCAGACGCTTATCGACGAGGACATCGAGAGCATCCAGGCTCGCGTCGTCCACGAAAAAGAGCTCGAAGAAGACCATATCCAGTGGCTCCTTGGACCCGACGGCGTGAACTCTCCCCGTTCAGTGGGCCTCTCCCCGGCTTATTCGAAGTCGGGTGGCCTCCGAGCTCTTGCTTGTGCCAACGACACTCGCATTCTCGTTATCACCTTTCACAGCACCCAGGCTTATCCCGATGGCAATATGGGTGGCAGCGGCACTCTGCCACGGAACATGGAACGCCGGACCCAAGTACTCGAAGACCTGCTCTTATGTAACCCCCTCCATACGCTCTATGCTTTTGACCTTGCACCACTCGCGCTTTCTCTCCGTCTCCACCTCCACCTCCATCTTACTGATGCTGTTGACATCCAGTCAGCAACCAAAGCCCCCGACCGCTCTATTGCGGCCGCCGTTCAGGTGGTCATTGCCGATGCATCCCCCATCTTTGCGGACAATATCACCACTACCTTTGAAAGGATGCTTTATGAATCCAGCAAGCAAAAGGACTTGACTGATCTTGTACAGCGTGCATGGCTTTGTGGCTATATTGGTCAATATGACTTTGGGACCATCAAAGATATGTTTGCCAATGCCCCCAAAGTTGATATGAAGAAATTCTCAGTTGGTGTAAGATATCTCTCCTTTATCTGATTGATTAAATGGTGCAGCTAACTATACTACTTGGAAGGAATTGAATGTTCTGCAGAAAATGGCATATGATATGCTGAGACAAGACAACATGAAACCTCAGTCTGTTACCCATGAAATCAAATCAAGGTGGGACCACAAGAAAGGAAAGATGGTTGCAGAGTCCCAGAGATATGCAAATAGAATCACTCCAAATGCCACAGTAAGTACTAAATCACTTATTTAGACATTTTACCTCATCTTTCCTTTTCAGAAGGTCAAGGTCACCATGGCTCACAGCTCCTCTGCATCTTATTCACTTTCTGGTGGTACTGCTCAAGTTATGGGCAGGAATGCCCTTCTAGAAGTGGAACACAACTTGGAGGGTAAAGAAATAACCTCTATAACTTCTTTTGGGAAAGATGCTCCCACTAGAGCAGAGTCTGATAGAAGCCAGGCCATTCTATCTATGCTACAAGGCACTCTACCTCTTTTTGACAATCACTGGATGAGGGCTCTCTGGTTTCCTTCTCAGCCTGTCAATTGGCCAGAAGCTTTCTCTTCTCCCCCTGATTCCCCTACCATAGAAATTCAGGAGCACCCAGATGCACCACTGAATGACTCACAGCACACAGCTATCACCAAAATGCTTTCACAATCCCCTGATTCTTATCTAACCCTTGTTCAGGGTCCCCCTGGCACTGGCAAGACCACTGTCATTGCAACCTATGTACTTTCTGCTATCCAAGCTGGGAAAAGGGGCATCTGGCTAATGGCTCAGTCTAATGTTGCTGTAAAGAACATTGCTGAGAAGCTAGTCAACCTTGGATTCTTCAATTTCAGACTGCTAGTCTCAAGGACTTTCCATTTTCAATGGTGAGTACTCAGTTTTGATGAGATGTCATTTATCTTGATAATATTTGCAAGGCATGAACACCTCTATGAAGAGATTGTGAAAAATATGATTGTTTCAGATAGGCTACCCAAGACAGGTGCCCTGAAAAAGGCACTTGATGGCTCTCAAGTTATTTTGTGCACCCTCAGCATGCTGTCATATCCAAAGCTACAAGACTCTGGATTTGTTCAAGCTGTCCCTGTCATCAATGTCATCATTGATGAGGCAAGTCAAATTGAGGTGGGACAATATGTCCCACTTATCAAGACATTTGGCCATACTCTCCAGAAGCTGTGCTTCATCGGAGATGATAAGCAATGTGAGTCTTTGTTATCGCGTCTCGGACCAGAACTCAACGTTCGGTAGTACCACCCCACGGCCAAGATGACCTTGGCAACCTCCAATCCATCTTCGAACTCCCTCACTTGAGGGAGTCTCTCACGTTTTTGGACATTCAATGTGCGTATCGAGTCTCGATGCAGCCGCGCAGTGTGCAACTTGCTGACCTAGCTCTCAAGATCGCATGCCACCTCAAATCGGGGATTTCATATCCCAGCACGTCTATGATGGTATACTCAAGTCAAACCCAAGCCATGTTGTCCGTTCGAGTGTCATTGCCTGCCGTTTCGTCGATGTGGAAGGCACAGAGCAGCTGGACAAGGACGGAAAGAGTTCATTCGTGAGTTGTGGCGCTCGTTGGGGAGTCGATCGATACAAGCACACTAAAAACGCGTCTTGATGCCACCTTCAGAACAAGAAAGAGGTCGAAGCGATCGTGCTCCTTGCTCAGTACCTCCAAGACGAAGGCAAATCCTACCGGATCATCACCCCATACGATGCACAACGAAGCGAGATCGAGCACGCACTTCAGGAAGAGGAGCTCAACTGGAAAGACAAGTGCTTCAACGTTGATTCCTTCCAAGGTCCGTGTCTCGTCCCCAACGCGCCGCGCGCCTCGAGTCCAATCGCTCATAACTAACACGCGGAAACAGGTAACGAAGACCACATCATCATAATCTCCGTGGTCCGCTCCAAAGGGCTCGGTTTCTTGACCAGCACGCGCCGAACCAATGTCATGCTCACGCGTTGTCAGCGCGGCATGTACATTGTGTCGAGCAGGGCCTTCCTCGAAGGCAAAGGGGCCAACTCGCTGGTCGGAACGATGGCCGCGGAGCTGGGGAAACGGCCTGGCGCATGGCTCACCTACAAGGATCTTGAAGATGGGAAGTTTGAATAGAAAGGCACAGGTTGTCGGACATTTGAGGTGGGTGGGGGGAGGGCAAGTTCAAAGCGCGCAGATGAGAGCGCGCGAGTATCGTGAAGTTTCTTTTTTTTTTTTTTCTTCGATTTTGTTTCCATGTGTCGTGAAAATGAGTTGTGATTGAAATGGAATAATGACTTCACAGACGCGCGACTGCGGGAGTATCTCTATGTATCGGCTCTGGCGAACACACCTGCCTCATCTCGCGGAGCGCACTCGTAATTGCGCGTTGGAACGTGGACGTAGATGTCTCTGCGCATGAGAATTTCGATTCGATGCCGAACTTGATGAGGTTGGGCCCAGAGAGGTCTGCAAAATCGTTACGTGGGTGCCCTATCATGGCTGAGAGAGGGGACGACGCACAGTTAACACCGTACCCGTCGTGGTAGGGCGTACCAAATCTATATTCCGAAAAGCCGTCAGTTATTTTGCTCCTGTGGGGTTTCTGCTGAGAAGAGGTCGACGACGCACCCAGTCCCGCGGAATAGTTCCCCCGCGCTGAGAGCGCTCGTACTCAGCTTCCACTCCTGACTCCTATCGAAAAGAGGATCGTCAAACAACGCAACTTTCTCGCCAGCTTCGGGACGCATCATGAGCCGTAGACCAAGGAAGTGTCGATCAATCCCCCGGCCGGTCGCCGCCTCGCGCGAAAGGGAGGTGTGTGTCTGAATGGCGCTCCGAAGGAGCGCGAGCCGGGTCACCGCCTTCATAAGTTTTATCAGAACAAGCGGAGGGGCGCGAAGAATGGCACGACACACGGTGGTGGACTTGTCTGTCATCGACAGGACCCATGCACGGCTGTCCTCGGTTAGAGTACGGATCGTCTCGGTGCGAGCCTTGTCGAACGAACGCGTGAGGGCGGTCTCGTACGTCGCCGTGAAGCTCCCGCGCGTCTTGTACCAAGCCAATTGAAGCGCCATCTGTATGTACGCGTCCGGGGACAAGCCGGCTGAATCCGTCCAAACCAGGTCAGCATCTGATAAAGGATAGGCGATGGAATTCAGATGACGTACCGATGGACTTGATCCAGTCTGTGCCATAATCTGAAAACCAGAGAACGCTGTCGTCCGAGTCGGCTATGAGGCGTTCTGCGCGAGATTCAGCGGCGACACATTCCGCCTTGATGCGGGCATCCGTGACCCAGTCCAACCTCTCCCACCCCGCCACATCAAGATCACGCCCAGAAAAGAATGGAGGGGGTTCCGGCGACGAGAACGTTTCGGGAATGATGGACTGTGTGACGGCATAATCGGCAACGATGCTGGGCACGAGGGCGTCGCAAGGCGAATGTTCGCCCATCGCGCCCGCGCGGGAGTTGGTCTCGACGATGATGGTATAACCCTTATCGAACCACCGGTTCCGGGCATTCATCGAGGAACGAATGTTGTGAAGGTGGCAATCGATTTCCGCAGGCGAGTTGAGGGCTGGTGGGGAGCGTGAGGAGTTTGGTTGAAGTCCGAGGGTGTGAGAATCAAGACTGATGGCGAGGATCGACTGTTGGATGACTTTGAGGGTCTTCTGGTTTGTGGGGGAGAGGGAGAGGAGATGCTTGAGGTTCTAGATAGAATGAGCTCGCCGCACAGATCCCAGAGAGAACGAAACGCACTTCAGTCCAGCGATCCCGGTGGTCCGCACTCAGTATGCCAACAGGAACGGCCTCCTCGCCAGCTTGTATGCGCTGTGTTGCATCTTGGACTACGCTTCTCAAGTGCTGCTCGATGGTATCGACAGAGAGTAATTGTCGATTCTCATCGTAAGCTTCGATCGCGTAGGCCCAATCGTTGACCATGACCAGAATTTTTCGAGAATTGGGTACATGGGGTGGGGGTTGAGGGCTTAAGGAATCGCAATGGGGTTGAGGAATACGACAGGTATTGAATATTTTGGCAACGGCCTCTTGAAACCATAATCCTGAACGAATATCTCATAAGGTGACAAGGTCGGCGCGTGCATATCAAAACACGACTCACCCGTGCGAGTAGTATTAGGGTAAATCTCTTGTCTACAGCCGAACAATGATTAGATTTTGACAATAGGACGTGGCCGTCGCCTTGCTCACCGCGCCAGACTGTCTCTGAATTCTAGATGTCTATACGTAAGCCACGCAGCACGTCTGACTTGCCAAGGCGTTATCTGTACAAGCTTCGAAGAGGTAGGTTCACGTAGAACGTGTTCCGGGATGGAGTCGTCGTTGAAGAACGCGAGCCACCAGTTCGAATGAATCAGTAGCGGTAGGCGCCATTCGTGGTACGCCTTTTTCGGCCATATGTTATCGTCGAGCCAGTTGCGGGGAGAGGATCTGTCGAGAGCTTTTTTTTTCGATACGCGTCAGCGGCGAGAGGAAACAGTGCACTTTTTCTCGTAAAACTTGCCATGCAGACGTTCTTGACACGTCGCGCCAAGACCTCTCTCAAACTCGTCAGCCCATTGCTGCCTTTCCTGCAGCGCAGACTGCCATGGAATCCCTCCGCGTGCCTCGTCCTCCTGGAGCAGGGGGACCAAGGACCGCAAATACTTGGACAATGTCTTGTGGAGATCAGGCACGGGAAGACGGGGTAAGGTCGGAGGTCGGTTCGAGGATGGGCTGAAGGTCCTGGCCCTGCGCGACGGGCCAGACGAGGTCATGTAGAGATTGACGGAAGGAGTGTGCGTCTTTAATGTAGACAAGATGGCATGATGGGAGCAGGCCGCTCGGCGAGCCTGCATAGAGTTAATGATGGGACGGCCACGCCACGGAGTCGGACGCGGTGGTCGTTTTCGATTCCGTCACTCGGTCCGTCTCGTCCTCCTTTCGTTTCGACGCGTCGGGGTGAATTCTAATTCCACCCGTGAGCCGATGCAACCTCCACCGCAGCTCATACAATGGCTTAGACAGAACTATCCCAAACCTTCCGTGGATGAGGTACGCGTAGGTGTCAACATCTTGCGGGCACGCGCGTTGACGACTCCTTCATTCAACCTCACCAGCACTGGCTTTCGCAATGTTACGCTTGGGTGGTCGAGGAGCACAACCTGAACCCTGCGACCGATATGAGCCAGATAAGGGAGCAAGTCGAGTCTCAGCTCCTCATGTCGGACCTTACAGATTCGATGGTTCATGGAACCGGACTCCCCCATGACCTCGCCGGCCTCCAAAAGGGCTCATTGTCGGGGCCACCTATCCTCGTGCAGATCTTGGCCTTGACGGAGATAGGTCACAGTGCTTTCAACCTCATGAACGTCCGCCAGACAAAAATCGACCGCGCCGATCTCTCAGGCCTCACCCGTGGTGACGACGAGGACGAGGGGGACGAAGGGCCGATTCCCAACTACCCACGCGGAATGCTCCAGTTTGAGCTCAGTGACGGGGCAATAAAGTTGAAAGCGATAGAGTACAGAAAAATTCCTCAGCTCGATCTCGAAAACACTCCCCTCGGATTCAAGGTTGGATCCCTGAGGCAGCCTGTTGAAAGCCTTAGTCACAAAAATTCCTAGATCCAGCTGAAGAATGTGTCCATCAGACACGGCATCGCCTTCCTCGAGCCTAGGAATGTAATTCTCAAGGGTTACAGCGTGGAAGACCTCGACGTGAATCGCGACAGAAACTTTCTGAGAGGACTACGATTGCGCCTGGAGTAAGTTTAATTTTCCCCAGGACGACTGGTGTTCCGAATACTGACCGTCGTCGTCTCAGCCCACACGCCCAACAAGACCCGGAAGCCGACGGCCACGGCGAAGGCGAAGGTCGCGAGGTTCAGGTCCCTCCCGCTCCCGCCCCTGCGCCAGCAGTTCGCAATGCACCCCCACCCATTCCCACAACAGCGCCAGACGCGCGACGAACGACACCGTCGACACAAACTCGTGTTGACGCAACGGCCCGTCCAGGTGCACCGCCAATTCCAGGTCCATCCAATGGTGCGATTCAACCTCCTCCCCCTTCCGCCGCCGCCAACATCCAGCTCCCTCAACCCCGACCGCTGACGCGACATGGGCGGCAGCCTGGTCCCTCGGCAGCGCCATCCACTTACCGTACTGCGCCGACCACCTCGCCGCACTTTTCGACACCCGGCACAACCGTGGTCGACCCGATGAGGCTTTCGCCAACACGGGCTGCCACGGAGCCCCTGGAGGACGAGCTCCCGGAGCCCGGCTCAGACTGGTACTTTGAACACGACGGCATCGACGCGTCGTTCATCTCACGTGCCACCAGCGAGCTCGAACGGACAGAGGCCCGGTTGTCCCAGTCTTCGCAACCGTCTCTTTCTCAGCCGCAGCAGTCGCAGAGAGAGGTCATCTATGTTGGCGAGAACGACGACAAGGAGAACACCTCGACAGGGCCCGGAGTTGTGAGGCAAACGCTACGACGGCAACTTCAACTCGGTGGATCCGATCGATCCGTAATTGACCTTTCCGCCGAGATCGTCGAAGGCGCACGCATACAATACCCTATCGACAATGACGATGTCATTAGTATTGGGTCAAATGATTGACGATTGACCGTTCCATATCTGCTTACACCACTACAGTTGTAATTTAATACCACGTCAATCGATCCTCTTCGCTAGAACAGTATTCCTCCAAAACCGGTCTGCTCTCATAGAACAGCATGGACAAAGGGCCGTGTTAGCGTAAGGCTACGAGGTGCTGATGCGGTCTATATGCCGCTTTGCAAACCGTATTTGATGGTCAAGCAGCACGGCAGAAGTACTTCAAAGGAAACACTCTCCCAGCATTCTTGAAGTAAAACGAATTTCACGCGTCCCACAAACTGCCGGACGTGAGGGCGCGGCATCTAATCATTAGTTACCAGGGTGTGATATGGACAAGAACAGAACACTGCGCGGATGCTGAAACGGGAGTAAGACCTCAGCCAAGAACATCTCCCTTCTGCTTTTTCTTCTTTTTCGATGTGTTGGCGAAGCTGCGCCAGCTGTCCACGCGCTGTTCGCGATTTTCTATGGAGCAGGTAAGAGGACCGACCAGGGAAATCGTACGGGAGGGAAGCACGTTACCTTCCCACCTGGCATCCTCTTCAGCCTTGCGCTTCTTGGCCACCACTTCCTCTTCCTTCTTGCGTGCTTCGAAGCCTTCGTTGGCGAGGTTCATCTTGACGGCTCTACGATCAAGCGTTTTGTCGAAGACAGCCATAAAATGTCACGACGGCATAATGGACGCACCTTCGCCTCCGCAATTCCTCTTCGATCAGTAAGTCCTTCGACTTTTGCCGGAGCTGCGTCTTGAAAGGTGGTGTGAGACCCTTGAGATTCGGGTGGTCGTCTGGCGTCGAAGTTGGCAAGGACAATCCCTTGAGTAGAGTCGAACGAGCTTCATTGATCGCGGCATCGAGGTCCTCGCGCTTCGCGGCCTCTCCGAGTTCGCTCTCGGCCTTCAAACGTGGAGATGTGTTAGACACTTTTCGGGTTACAGAAGGGGAAAAGATGGGGCCCACCTTTTTTAGCACGTCGAACGCCTCAGGAGATCGGGGATGTGTGCACTTGTCAGGATGGATGACTAGTCGTTAAGAACGTACAGAAAGTCCCGCATCAGCGAACACAGTTCTACGTTTCTTGTCGAGAAAGGCAGCTCACAGAGAGAGAGCTGCCGGTACTTCCTCTTGATGCCGTCGGCCGTAGCAGACGTTTCTAGGTCTAAAATGTCATACGGACTGTGAATAAGGCGGTGAGATGTAAGCACTCTAGACGGAGTAATATGAACGAGAAGAAAGAGAGACGGACTTGAGCTTGAAGGCATTGAGGATACGTTCGACCTCCAGCTCTCGCTGAATGGCCGATGCTTCACGGTTCAGAAGGCGTTCTAAATCTGCATCTGAAAGAGCTGGAGTAGGTGTCGAAGACTCTGCGGGAGTGTTGGAAGTAGAAGGATCTTTAGACATTGCTTGAGACTTTGAGCTGAGTTGGCGGTCGAACTTGAACGAGATATTTGCTGGACGTAGTCACCGGTCCGATGACGCCCGCTTCCTCTGTCTGGTCATACCATGGCCACGGCCCTACGGCTACGGACTCTATCACGATCACTGCGAACCAACATTCACACACGAGTTCGTCCCAACAGTGCTCGTCTCTCAAGATTGGCTCCAGCTTCCCATCTGAATCCATGTCGCCTCCACCTGCCACTGGACGACACATCACCTCGTCCGCACTGGGCGAACAGTGCGGTCTCATGTAGGACTTTATCCACGCACGCGGAACCTCCACCAAAGTCCCATCGCGCACGCGTCGTCTCTGCCCGCGAGCTATACGCCCAACGAAACCGGAGTTTATTCATGTACACCTCAGCCGTAGTGCGTGCGTCCTCTCTCCTCCGCCCGCGTTTTTCCCCCCCACACACACGTTACGTTCTGAAAACTGGCTAACGTGCGCGTCCGCACATCGCACAGATCATCCTCGCCGTCGGCGCGTCGTACGCCGCCGTACCACTCTATCGCATGTTCTGCGCCGCGACCGGTTTCGCCGGCACCCCCGTCGTCGGCACGGGCCGTTTTGAGGCCGAGCGCCTCGTCCCGGTCGAGGGCGCCAAGCGCATCAAGGTGCACTTCAACGCCGACAGGAGCGAGCAGCTTCCCTGGACGTTCACGCCCCAGCAAAAGTACGTGACCGTGTTGCCGGGCGAGACGAGCCTCGCGTTCTACAAGGCGAAGAACACCTCGGATCACGACGTGATCGGCATCGCGACGTACAACGTCACACCGGATCGAGTGAGCAGCCTTTATCTAATCTGAAAAACTTGGATCGGAAATAAGGGAGTGGAAAAAGTGACGAACGTGTTGTTGTTGCCGCTGCTTTGTCGTAGATCGCGCCGTATTTTGCCAAGGTCGAATGCTTCTGTTTTGAAGAACAGAAGTTGTTGGCCGGGGAAGAGGTCGACATGCCCCTGCTGTTCTTCATCGACAAGGACGTGCTGGACGATCCCGCGTGTCGAAATCTGGATGACGTTGTGCTCTCGTACACGTTCTTCAAGTGCGTTTCTCTTCTTTTTTTTTTTTTTTTTCGTTCCTCTCATCGCTAGGCTGCTCATATCGACGCCTTTCCAGGGCGAGACGGAATTTGCAAGGCCAATTGGAACCCGATGCGCCGGAGGATGTAGTACAGGCGTCGCAAGGCTGGTCAGACGTAAAATTTGCTTCAAGGTCATAAAAGCAATAGATAGATGGGTT
>Ga0307510_10005035_pt1 | contig 15664 bp, 22 predicted proteins | sample 12_EM_MG_FD_207224 | JGI IMG/M metagenome (GOLD analysis project Ga0307510, IMG submission 207224) | Populus trichocarpa ectomycorrhiza microbial communities from riparian zone in the Pacific Northwest, United States - 12_EM | ecosystem: Host-associated > Plants > Roots > Unclassified | place...
GTTGCTTTGCTCGCTTCGATGTTTCAATCAAAAAAAAAAAGAGACTCACATGATTGCGGCGTGCCCCCTGTTCTCCATCCATCACTCTAGAAAACAAACGACAAGTGCTACGCCAAGTGCGTGACCAAACCATCTACCTCTCTATCAGGCTCCGAAGAGGTGCGAATTCAGTTCCGTTTTTACTCTCATGCCGTGAGGAAAAATTCTATTAGACTAATTCCATCATTTTTTTTTTTGGTTTTGCTTCCCCCGTTTTTGGGCCTCCCACCGTCTGTCTATGCTGTACGTATAGACGTGTCTTTCGCGCTGCTTTGATCGATACATGGAAGCATGTAAGGAAAATGCCGCAGCGGCGACCCTTTTATACACACCCACACTTTTAAAAACCCCACGGCTGACAAATCAATTGTATTCTTCGTTCCACAGTCAATATCGTAAGCCGCACGTACACGGCGCGTCTGGCCAAAGAGCGCTTGGACGGCCAGCTCTAAACCGAAGCGGCTCGCTCCCAGTAGGGAACAAAGGACCCAGACCCAGCTGCTGCGGTTCTGGTACTGTACCCGTAGTTCTGCGCCTCGTCGCGCTTGATGTTTTTAACCGAGTACATGCCCGCGGTCGGTCGTCGTCGATCCTGGGTGGGGTTCTAGCAATCAATAGATGCTGCTGTTTCATTTTATTTTTAGTTTTATTTTCTCCCCTCTGTGTGTAGGGAGGGGGAGTAAATCCATGTGGACCAGTCCATGAAAAAAAAACCCGATCGCTGATTTCTGAGTACGATTCTATTATCATTCTCCGCCATGATCGAGATGGTGCGCCCACCCAAAGAGAAGGGGGGGGAAAAAAACTCAGTCGGCCCCAATGATGAGTTGACGTTCACCGAAAACCTCGTTGCAAAGCAGATCATGGAGAAGTGTGATGGTGGCGTTTAAGGTAAAACAGCTCCTAGTATTCGGTCAACTCGTGGACCGGTAATAATCAAGGGATACAGGCTTTGTGAGAAAGTGTCCTGAGCACCGAGGTAGATGTACGTACGTATGATAGTGTCCGGACAGTGCTATAGAACTGGTGGTATGTTTAGATGCCCTTATTAAGTATCGTAGTAGAGGGTGATATAGGTGACGGGAGAGACAGAGAGGAGAGAGAAACAAAAAAAAAAGAAAAAAAAAAAGAAACGAAAAATGGAGACAATACATTAGCACAGCAAAGTATGGGGATGGGGATGCAAGCACGCCTTCCTGTCTCGTCGCGAAGAGCCATTCGCACGCAGCTTTTTGCACTCGCCACGTTTAGCCCGCTGGTTTCTCAAAGCCAATGCCAAACGGCGGCATTATTAGCATTGGCACGGACGGCAGTCCGAGCATCCGTGACGATGTGATCCGGTGATGTCGTTGTCGTTGTCGTCCCTGTTGTCGTCGTCGTCGTCGTCGGTATTGTGATTGGTGCTGGGGAAGAGTGGGCTTGCGTGGGCGTCGGAGCGAGTTCGAAATGCGAGTGAGACGGGGGCGCAGACGCAGGTGGTGCGGGTATCGAAAATCCATGCTGGTGCTGCCCCTGTCCGTGTCCGATGTACGGCGATTGTCCCGTGGAACCGGCACCACCACCACCAGCAGCGGCAGCGGCGCCGGCGGGCACATGGGGGGCATAGTTGCCAAGATGGGACTGAGGTCTTTGCACCGGCACTTCGATCGGGTATAGGGACACTGTGGAATAGTTCGACGAGGACGACGTGGCGGACAGAGGTGGGTAAGGTGACGAGTACGCGTTCTGGGGTGATGAGGACGACGAGCCGTCCGTGAGCGATAGATGATGGGAATGATGAGATGACGAGTTTCCGACGAGAGCGTCGCCGTATGCGGTCGCGTCCGCTGTCGCACTCAGCGGTACGTGAATACCACCAGGACCAGGAGGAGAGATGGAGTAGCGCTTCGAGACGTCCACTGCCAATCTCTCCCGCCCAATATCGAGGCCACCGCCGCCAAACGGCGGACGGTAGCTTTGGTGCTCGCCCGTGAGACTGGGGGGCAGAGGAACCGAGCTGCTATTGTTGCTGTGGTCCATAGAGCGTGCAGAGTGGAATTCTGTCCGCACGTAGGGGGGACCACGCAGGCGCATGTCCGAGCTGGGAGTGGACTGAAAATTTCGAAGGACGTACGCAAGCTGCACAGCAGAGCCCATGAGATCGTGACGGAGAATTTTCGTGGCCTGCATCCCCTCAGTCCAGTCCGCGCAGCGTTTCCAAGAGCGCAGGGGCGGTCCGCCCGCGGGATCGGACACGATGTCCTCCAGATAGAAGAGCGGAGGTTGGGAAAGGAAGAACGAGGCGAGGCCGGAACCAGGTGCAGCATTCCTGAACTCCGTCTCGACGATGATGCTGAAGGGAATCTCCATTTTGAAGCCGTACCCCGACGAGTGGATGAACCAAGTAAGACAGTTCCGCGAGTCGCAGACGTACGCGACGAGGTCGTGTTTATTGACCTGTGACGCTATCCGTCGCCATGTTCCGATGGTAAGGTCCGTACAGGGAATAACGGTGACGGCTGTAGTACGTTGTCCAGGGGACTTTTTTTCAGTACCTCCACCCCTGCTGCGGTGGCGTGTGACTGGGAACTCACGCTCGTTCTCATGGATGAGACGGTGCAGGTCTACATCGTAACCTTGAAGTAAATCCGGCGGCGTTGCGGGCGGCGCGGAATCCGTTCTCCCCTTTCCTTTCCCATTGAGCAATTTTGCCTTTGCGCGCCTGTGGCCACAGTGGCCCGCTTCGCTTTCAGCGATGGTTATGGTTTAACAGGAGAGGGAGTGCGGGCTCACCTGTTTTGGAACCAGATCTGAGTCTGACGCTCCTGCATGCCCAGCAGCTCGCTGATCTCTCGTCTTCGGGCCGCCGTCGGACTCCTGTCCATGCTGAAGAATCGTTCGAGATGGACGAGCTGATCCGGCGTCACCCGAGACCGCTTTCGTTTCTCCCTCTCATTCCCGGCGCTCCTGCTGCCGCCCGCCGAGACGCGGCGCTGGTTAACCTCGGGTGAAGGTGTGGCTTGAGTATCCGCGCTAGGAGACATCGCGCGGTTGCTCCCGGACTCTGGCAACACTTCGGGAGACTTTGTGACGGATTCGGATTGGGGTGAGGACATGGGCGATTCTGTGGGAGGGAATTCAGGCTCTTCACTGGAGACGTGCTTTAGGCAGGAGGAGAGATCCTGTGTAGCGTGGATGGAGAGATGGAGAGGATGGTCGTTGAAGCGCTCGTCCCTGGCTGTATAGGGAGGTTTTGCAAAGCCATACAGTCAGAAGGGGGGCTTAATCGTGGTCGGATTCGCGCCCAGAACTTACGTTTCATTGTAGGGAAATCCCAAGTTGGCTGATGGGTCAACAGGGTTACAGCCAGGTTGACGAATTGAAGGGGGGAGAGGGTTGGGGGGAGGAAATCAGGAAAGGTAGATGGAGCAAGCCCCCAGATTAAGCTGGTCAGGAAGAGAGAGTGGAGAGAGCTCGCAGACGCCAAGCTTTACAAGTGAGCGGTGCCAGCCGTGTGGGTCTGGTAAGGGCGGGTGTGCGAAACCGATGATCGGGATGGGATGGGATCTCGATCAGATGACTTGCGACCCAACGAGTGAAAAAAAATAATAAAGGAGAAAGGCGTGATGAGACCAATTGGGGAGGAGGGGGGGAGAGTCAGGTGCGGAACGGGTGAGCTTTGTACCTCTTGTGTGAACGCGGAAAGGCGAAGAAGGGCAGGTTTATGATAAGACTCGCCCAGGTGGGGATAAGGTCCTCAGGCTCCGACATTACGGAATAGAGGAAGGGCGCGAGGGCACGGGTCCCCACGGAGCCTGTTGCAGATTCTGAGCAGAGAAGGGCATCAATGTCGAATGTTAGCCGCTCAGCAGAGAACTGCAGTTCGATCTCGTTTTTTTTCTCCAGGAACGGCAAAACTCGGGTTTGGCGCTCGGCTGGCAAGGGAACGCCCACGTTTCAAGGGAATGAGCGCGTGCACACCCTAACAAGGATCGTTTTGTTCACGTTCATCGATCTCTGGAGGGAGCAACGCGAGCCCGGCCGATCACTCACAGTCGTGACGGCTGAGAAGGAGAAGTCCGACCGACTGACCGGTCCGAGGAATGAGAGGAGTGAGGGGCAGAGCCCCATGACTGATTGGTGGAAATAGGAAAAAACGCTTGCTTAAAAGTTTTTTTTTAAACTTTTTCCTGGGGGACATGAGATAAGGGTGGGAGAGGGATCTCGACAAGGTCGGGCCCCGTTTTGAGGTTGTTCCTGCGGGTGACAGCACCGCCGCAGGGACAGTACAGTACGTCAGAGGAGGGAAGAAGAGAAGGATCCAGGGAAGTGTTACGGAGTCTGTGGGATGGGAAGTAGCTAGATTGCGACAGGGAAACGGGCCTGGAACTTGGCAAGGGAGAGCGGAGGAACCGTAAATGGACAAAGATGATTGTCGAGGTCGGGAAGAGGCACCGGGGCCGGGGTTGCCATGTTGAACACGTTCAGAGGCGAGGCGGGCATCATTGTATCTACTTCTGATCGGGTGAGAGCGACAACGTCCCAACCCTCAAATTCAATCTCACTTTTTTTGTGGCGGTTCAACGTTCAACGTTCAACGTTCAACGGTCATGCATGTCATGACTGGTGTGCTCACTCACCTGACCTTATTTTTTTTTTAAAAGAACCCTGGTTCTGGTTCGAACCCAGATCGGTTTACAGACCAGCCACGTTCCGAGAACTATTAACCGTCGGCCACGCTCGGCTCAAACCGTGCGATGGCACTTCTAATGGAATCGTTGGTCCAACACATGTTCACATCATAATCACGAGTCAAAAATCCTTCCCGCCATACACAGCCTCGTCTCTTCCCACTGCGCCCGTCTGTTGATGGTTTGATCTGATGTTGTCCATCGCTGATGTCGACATAAAGTCGCTCCCGAATATCCTGCGAGAGAGTGCCCAAGCCAAAACAGGGATAGATGGGGAGGGAGAAAAAAAATCAAAAATAAACAACACGAGTGTATACTTGCCTTATCGACATTTCACAACCCATAATCGCCAGGCTATACTTACGAGGCCCATAAGACAGACAAAGACAGACAAAGCAAGAAGAGACAGAGGGGAAGGCGAAACCGCTATCATACCACCCACGTACACCTCACCTGGCGGGGTGCAATTTGCATCAAACCTAGTACCGTGGCCGCTTTGAGTCTCGGTCGTCGAAACCTCCCGGACCCTCCCGCTTGAGATATCCTCGGTCACCGCCATAACCACCAGGCCCATTGCCACCGGGGGGACCAAAGCCTGGACCCGCGCCAGGAGGACCGAACCCACCTGGTCCACCAGGCCCACCACCGGATCCAGGAGGTCCTCCGTATCTGTTGGGAGGTGGACCGTCATGGAACCCACCACCCTGGTAGCCCAAACCACCACCCCTACCCCTAGCAAGAAATAGGTTAGTGTCGGGCCAGAGTAGTCTCATGTCGTTCATCAAAACACGAACCTGTAGCCACCTCCACCTCTCGGTGGTCCAAAGTCATCCCGACCTCCTCTGAAGCCGCCGCCGCCGCCTCCACCACCTCTGAAACCACCTCCTCCCCGGTCTCCAAATCCTCCTCGATCTCCGTACCCTCCTCCGCGACCTCCACCGAACCCACGACCACCTCCGCGGAAACCACCACGGCCACGATCAAAGCCGCCCCGGAAACCGCCCCTGCCACCTCCACCTCCACCTCCGCCTCCACCGCTACCGCTACCGGCATACGAAGGAGGCTCAACTGGTTTGGGACGGCCACCGAGGCCACCACCAAGGCGACGTGGTTTCCACCCACGAACGGTCCGTCCGCGTTCGACGTCGACCAGGATGCGCTTCCCCATGATTTGTAAGCCATCTGATTCCTTGTAAGCAGCTAGAATGGTAAGCAGACGAAGTGAGTCGGCTGGGTTAGCAAAACATCCACGTGGCAAAATAAAAAACGCGAGCTCTCAATAATAACCTTTCATGTCGCGTTCTCGCTCATAGACGACGAACGCGTAGCCACGACTCCGACCCTTTGCATCCTTTACAATTCTGACTCGTTCAATTGTTCCGTACATTTCGAATTCTCTGCGGAGGTCACTCTCCGTTGCGGTTTTGTGCTATGGGTAACGATCAGCTAGGGGTTCGTATACATTCTGAGCTGAAGACGCACGAGTCTAGAAATGAAGAGCGTTTTGTAAGGGTCTCCAACTGCTTGCGAGTCTTCCTGAGGTTTGTCTGAAAGTCGAAACATCAGTGAGGAGACCGACGATTGAGAGAGATATATACGCACAAGAGTCTTTTGCTTTTTGGAAGTGATCCGCTTGCTTCTTTTTCCTCTCTTCGCGTCGTATTTGACGTTTCATCTCTTCGGCGAGGGTGAAGGTAGGTTCCTCCCCTTCCTCCATTCCATCGGGTGTGCCGTTTGCCAGCAGGCCCACCATGGCGCCTTCCTTCAGTACGGTGAGAAGAGGCCCAACACCGGCGACATATTTTTTGGTGACGCGGTCGATATCTTTGTCGACAGGTCGTGTATACACAAGCGGAGGTCGTGGAGCAAAGAGTTTGAGTAAGTTTGGTGGGAGGAGGTGTGTACCGGGCATAGTAGGGCGATTGGGATGGAGTGGTGGGTATAAAGGATCTGCCTTTACAGACGAATTAGGGCACACGAACTAGGAATTGAGTATGCACGTAGTACGAATAGAAACAGTTGGGGGAGAAAGAGAGGGACACGGAGGCGCGTCGTTGGCTGCGGCCGTCGTTGGGCACCCGAGGATCACTTGGTTTGGCCTCATTTTCAATCTCCGAACGCTAACTCCCGGACTTTGTGACTGAACTGGGAGAACTCGAGATCTCTATCCCTCAGTACGAGGTCATAGATTATGCTCTCTGGCCTTTTTCACAATGCGGCTAGGTCCTCGTCTTCGCTTCTTGGGGTTCCATATCATCACTCTACACTCATCTTGACCCGGAGTATCACCTCAAAACCCCTCGATTTCTCCTCCTTCTTCTTCCATAACGGAAACATAACCCAAGGGTTCGAAATACCCCCGCTGTCTGCCTCTGCCCAGCACCCCCCGAGCGACCCACCGCCGCCTCCACCCGTCCTGCCAGCCTCGTCCTACCGGGCCATTCCGGCCCTGACCCCGACACGCCTCTCGGCCATCTACGCGCAACTCTCCAAAGCGCGCCTGACCTCCTTCAACGTGCTCGTCGCCATGTCCGGCGTCGCGCTCTCGCCGATCCCCACGACCGTCCCCGTGCTGCTCTCGACGGCGCTCGGCACCGCCCTCTGCAGCGCCTCGGCCAACGCGCTCAACCAGCTGCAAGAGGTCCCCTACGACGCGCAGATGGCCCGCACCCGTGCGCGCCCGCTCGTCCGCCGCGCCCTCACCCCAGCGCACGCCACCGCCTTTGCCGCCGCCGCGGGCCTCGCCGGCCCCGCCCTCCTTTGGTCCATGTGCAACCCGACGACGGCCCTCCTCGGCGCCGCGAACATCGCGCTCTACGCCGGTCCATATACCTGGATGAAGCGCCGCACCATCTGGAACACCTGGGTCGGCGCCATCGTCGGCGCCGTCCCGCCACTCATGGGCTGGGCCGCCGTCGGCGGTGCCCTCCTCCCGAGCGCGGCGCACCCCATCGCATTGTGCCTCCCCAAAGCGCTAACCACAGACGCCCTTCTTGCACCCTTCCTGACAACAGCCGTGTCGAGCAGCAACAGCAGCGGCGCGCTACTACTGCTGGACAACCCGCTGGCGCCGTGGGCGCTGTTCGCGCTCATGTTCTCGTGGCAATTCCCGCACTTCAACGCGCTGGCGCACTACGTGCGCGGCGCGTACGCGCAGGGCGGGTACCGCATGCTGGCCGTGCTCGACCCGCGAAAGAACCGGCTCGTCGCGCTCCGACACGTCTTTATCCTCACCGGCATCTGCGCCGTGCTCGTCCCGCTCTCCGGCCTCACCACCTGGTCGTTCGCGCTCACCAGCCTCGCGCCCAACGCGATCTGGCTCCGCGCCGCGTGGCGGTTCAACAGGTTTGGCGGCGAGGCGCACGCCCGCACCGTGTTTGCCCACTCGCTCTGGTGGCTCCCCGTCGTTCTGGGGCTCATGATCGTGCACAAGAACAATGTGGACTGGTTGCAGAGGATGGGACTCCGAGGCGCAGAGGAGGAAATCGAAGAGACCGTACAATAGTAAAAATGTGGACACCGCACTCATAGATCATTCTTTGCAATTTAATCAAACAATGAACATTTTATATAGTATGTGTGTATTCGATAGCGGTGCGTATTCGCGCAAAAAATATGATGAGTCGCCCAAAAAAAAGCCTATGTCTGTGTGTCCGCCTTGATGACCTTCTCCTTTGCGAGTTGGCGCTTCTGCTTGAGCATCTGCACCTTATTCCTCAACAGCGCAACGCGAGTATACGCGTCCTCCTGCGCCCGCTCCTCGTCCACCAACCGATCCATGATGAGCTCCCGCTCGTCCACCTCCTTCCGCTTCCGCTCCTCCTCCTCCGACATCGCCACCGCCTTTCGCTTCCCCTCCTCATCCGCCCCCTGCATTCCTGCTCCTGCTCCTGCGTCGTCGCCAGAAGCAGGACCCTGAGGCAGGCCCACCAAGCTCGGCACGAGCTCGGGCTCCGCAGCAATCGTCGCGCGGGCATACGCCACTTGCGGATCATCATCACCCGTCGCCTCGGCACCACCAGCACCAGCACCACCAGCACCACCGCCTCCACTGTCCGTCGGCGCCGCCCCTACCGGCCGCGACAAGCTCTGCATGTCGCGCTCGAATGCGTCCCACTCCATATCGAACTGCGATCTGGGCGCAGCCGTCGTTTTCGTAGGTCTCTTCTCCCGATCCCGATCCTGGTCCTGGTCCATCATCGCATCGTCCTCGCCTTCGTCGTCCCGAGGTGGCGCCGCTCTCGAAGGGTCCGAGAAAAAGTCCGCAGGAAACGAGCGCGACGACGCCTGCGCCTGTCCGTCCACCTCCCGCTCCTCCGCATGTTGCCTCTTCCCCTTCCGCGGCGGCACCTCGACCTCTGTCCCACCTTCCACTTCCACCTGCATCTGCCTATCATCATCATCATCATCATCATCGTCATCATCGCCATCTTGTTCCTCCGCCTTGCGTTTCGACAGCGCGGGGCGCGCCGACTCCTCCTCATCCTCCTCCTCCTTGGCTTTCAACTTGGCCACGGCGACGCGATGGGACTTGCTAGCCAAATGCCCCTCCCACGCACTCGCGACCTTGACCGCGACACCGCACGCCGTGCATCGCAGCGCGCCATTCGCGCCGTACGCGGCGTAAGGGTGGTTGATGCGCGCTTCTTGGCGCTTCGCCTTGAGTAGCGCACGGACGTCCGCCATCCCTCGTTTTCTTTTTTCTCCTCTTTGTTTGTTTTGTGTTGTTCGGTAATGGCTGACACCAAGTGCTAATTTCTCTTGGCTTGGGCCCGTACTTGGTTTGTGCTTGACACAAAGCTGACTGAACCGGAGATCGGAGAGTTCGGTTGTGCCGCCGGAAACGTCTTTTCGATCCAAACTGAATGGGTCCTTGAAACCAACTCAAAGGAGCGGCGTTAACCCAAGCTGGCAACCACGGGAGATGAATGGTGCAGGAACCAGGAAACGTTGTTGACCGGACCGGCTTTACGGTGGCGTTGGCTTTGGCTGCAACTGGAATATGATTACTGTATTAGCCACACTGAAGATAACTTTGTTTTAGATACGCTTAAATCCGCAAAGTCAATTGAACCACATGGAAACTATCGAGTCGAGGGGAGGGAAGCTCATAATGCATAGCGGTAAAATTAGACGTCTCTAAAGAAGGACCACACCAGGAAATCCAACGGTTCATTACCGGCCGTCGTTCGCTCATTCTCACGCCCGCGCCCGGGTGCTATAACATAGAAGCCACCCCACAACGATCCCTCTGCAACAGTCGCGAGGGGTCTAGTTCTTGTCCTTGAAAATTTTGTGAATAGCGTCCGTCGAGTACGATTTGGGACGCTCGAGGGCTGCGACGTGTATGTCAATACACCCCTTGACACAAAAAATACAAATGCTCACGAGCGCCGAGTGCACGGTCCCAGATAAGCTGCGCTGCTACACCAAATGCGCGTGATACGCCGAACAGGACAGTGTAGTACTGCATCTCCGTGAGACCATAGTATGTAAGGAGCGCGCCAGAGTGCGCATCCACGTTCGGCCAGGGGTTCTTCGCCTTGCCAGCCTGCACATGACACTTAAGAAAAACTTGACAGAAAGTTCCCACAGCCACGCACCTCAAGTAGAATACCTGGGACGATGTTATAGATCTGGCCGACAAGCTTGAAGAGCTTATCATTCGGCAAATGCTTGAGCGCAAACTCGCGTTGTGCGACATAACGTGGGTCTGTCTTGCGAAGCACCGCATGACCGTAACCGGGAACAACCTGTCCGCCCTTCAACGTAGCCCAGACATACTCCTTGACCGCTTCGTCACTGGCATCCTCTCCAATCTTTTCTTGCATTTTTGTGAGCCAGACAAGTACCTCCTGGTTCGCGAGGCCATGTAGAGGACCGGCAAGACCATTGAGCGCGGCCGCGTATGAAAGGAAGGGATCTGAGAGAGCAGAGCCGACAAGCTTTCCGGTGTGCGCAGAAACATTGCCACCCTCGTGGTCACTGATCGTACCATCAACACCACAACATACTCGGCCGAAGATAGTGACATTACCTGTGGATGGTAATATAGAGCCTCATGAGCTCAACAAAGGCGGGATTGTCACCAAAGCCGAGTAACGTGGAGAGATTGTGGGAGTAGTCCTTCTGTGCGTCAATCGATGGGAGCTTGCCCTGGCCATAGACATTGCGGTAAATGCGGCCCGCGATGTTGGGCAACTTCGCGATCCTAACATTCAGGTGTTGCGTTTGCGTTAGGTTACCATAAAAAAGTCCTTATCAAACCAAGTCTTACAGATCCATGGAGTCATCGAACGTTGGGCCCCAGTATTCCTTCTTGGAGATACCCTCCGCATAAGCCTTGGCGAACGCAGAGTTGTGGTTGAGCTGTGGCAAAATACGTAAGTCTAAATGAGACGATACAAAAGTCTAAATGAATGACGCATGACGCACGGCAGTCACAGCTAAACTAAACTGGCTCATTGGGTGCAAAGTGGGTGGACACCTGTCAAGGATCTCCTCCACAAAATCGGGGATTGCAGCGCGTGCAGCCCAGTCTTTTGAGAGCTCGGAGACTTGCTCGTACGTTGGAATTTCTCCAGTGACGAGCAGCCAGAAGAGACCCTCCGGAAGGGGTTCCGAGCCACCAGGAGCCTTGGGTAGTTGCTGTTGAATCTCGGGGATGGTCTTCCCACGGAAGCGGATGCCCTCATCTATAAATCAGAGTGTGTCAGTCAGAAGGGCTGATAATAACAGGAAAAGCCTTACCAGGGTCGAGAACGGAGCCTTCCCAGATCAACGCGGGCAAGCCGCGCATACCGCTAGTGACGTGGCAAGGCAATGATTAGACGACGGCGGGGACGAGGTCAATATAACACACCCATAAAGCTGGTCGACGAGGACGGGTCCAAAGGCCTTCTTTCCATGCTCAGCACGGGCAGCTTTGACCTGTATGCGGTTTAGTGACGTCGTCAATCGCGAATGTTCGGGTGCCGGCGCAGAGCACACATATGCTCTAACAACGCAAGCGCACCTTTTCTTGCTCAACAGGAATGAGCTCTGCCAGACGCTCTTTGAGCGTTGGCTGCTTCGGAGCTGTAGATAAGAGACGAGCTGAGACAGCGGAACGCAGGAATGGCGAGCCGGACTAATTGATATGAAGAAGATTGAGCAAACACGGTGCGCATATACTGGATACGAAAAGACGGAACCTTTTTGAGGGAGGCGCGAAGGGCAGAAACCATTTTTGAGGAGTGGATGTAGAGGATGGGACCAAGTTGGGCAGAGCGGAACGCCCTTTTACAAATTTATTTATTTCGGCTCGCTTGCCGCTTTCTCCCGACTGGTTAACAAACCTCCGAGCGGACTGTAACAGGATCCCCAAACACCCCACCAGGGCAGACCACCAACTGATGGCCAAACGAAAGAGAACAAGAGCAAAGGACAAATCAGAGTCCACGAAAAGAGATGCGTCATCCGTCCTCCCCCAAGTAAGCATCCGTCTCGTTCGCCCTCCGCTTGTGAGTTGTGCCAGACCGAATTCACATTTGCAGAAAAGACACTACAGGCAGCGCGCACACGCGAACCCCTTCTCGGACCACAACCTTGAGTATCCTGCCTCTCCAGATGACGTCGACTGGGCCGTGCACTATCCCGCGTTCGCTGGATCGGGAAAGAAGCCAGAGTTTGCGGACGTAGGGTGCGGCTTTGGTGGCCTGCTCATCGCCCTCGCACCCCTCTATCCCGACACGCTCATGCTCGGTACGCATGCGCCGTTTCCTCTCTCTCTCCGTTCGTGCCTTGAACCGACTGGCACTTCTCCAGGCCTCGAAATTCGCGTCCAAGTTTCGCAGTACGTCGAAGATCGGATTGCAGCCCTTCGTGCGACCTCTTCGGCACCATCAACAGCACCGCCTCAGCCCTCCAACGCCGGATCGGACCCCGCGTCATCCGTTTCTGCGTCTGTTCCAGGGGGGCATCAGAACGTGTCCATTGTCCGTGCGAACGCGATGAAGTTTCTTCCGAATTATTTTTCAAAGCACTCCCTCTCTGCGCTCTTCTTCCTTTTCCCAGACCCGCACTTCAAGCTACGCAAGCACAAGGCACGGATCATCTCGCCGACCCTCCTGGCAGAATATGCATATGTCTTACGTCCGGGTGGCATCGTATATACTATCACGGATGTGAAAGATCTCGCCGAATGGATGAAAGCACATTTGAGTGCGTTCCCCTTATTTGAGAGCGTTGATACGGACACGCTTCGAGCCGAAGGCAAGGGACCGATCCTCGATGCTGTGTGGAATAGCACAGAAGAGGGCAAAAAGGTCGAGCGAAAGCAGGGGGAGAAATGGCTTGCGTGCTTCCGAAGAATAGAGCTCCCGAAAGATGTACCATTACAACCTTTGTAGCCCTTCGATGTCCTGTAATTCCTTTTGGACTTAGAGACATCATGATACGGGAAAGTTATTCGTCCTCTACCATGGCCTCGTCTGCTGGGTTAGATGCCCGGAGTCCTGTGTTCATCCCATCCAATAAACCTTTTGTGCGCTCCCTGACCACCGCGCGCATCTCCTTGTGAATCACCGCCCCCGCCTCCCCCGCCAACCTCAATATCTCCTCAAACCGATTGACATGCAACCGCGTCTCCATGCTGACTAGCGTGAGGTGTCCCGACCGCGGCATGCTCGCCACGGTCACATGCGGGAGGTCGGCCTCCTCGAGCGCAGTGAGATCCAACATCGGCGCCGCGGCGTGCACGCCGCCCGTGACGGCGCAGACATAATCAGCGAGCGGCACACCGGCATTGACGAGCGCCACGGTCGTCGCGTTGATCGCAGCCTGAAGCACCCCTCCATCCTGCTGCAGCACATGCACAAAAATATCGATCTGCGAGCGCGGGTACAAACTCGTCTGCACCACCGGCTCGAACGTCGCCTTGATCATCGCCGCAAGCTCCAACACGCGCCTTTTTTTAATTGTTATCTTTTTAGCTTTTTGTTGGATAAGAAGACGGGGTAAAGACGCACTTGTCGCCGCGGCCGCGCCGTCGGCGGTCGCTCGCGCTGCTGAACGGCGCTATGGTCGCTTCGACGTGTATGGCGGCGCGATCGTGCAGCGTCTGAGCGCGCACACGGGCCTCGCGCGGGCCAAACACGCTCACGAGCACCTCGGTGAGCCCATGCGCGACGCGGGCTGACCCGTCCGCGCCGGCTTGCGCGGTCGAATCGAAGGTCGTATCGCGCAGCTCGTATTGCCGCCGCCCGTCTGAGCGGAATCCGCCCTCGTTTAGGATCTCGATGCGTGAGCTCTGTGGGAGGAGACGACGTTTGTCAGAGCCGTTGGTTGATGTGAGGCGAGGTCGTGATATGTTACCATTTGGAACGGGGAAGCCGTCGTGTGGCACGCGCGCCCGCGTAGATATTCTTTCCTATCTCGGGCCGACGCACGGCAGGCGGGTGAACACTTGGAGTAGACAGCACCATTCCTCCAGGTTGACGTTCAATTACATAAAACGATTGTGAGTAATAAGGTGCATTCCAATAAGCGAAGCTGGTCTTGGTTTTACTGGGTTACGCTGATGTACAGTACAAGTCGTGCTGCATATAGAGCGATAACCCGTCGAATCTTTCCTTTACACACCACCACCCGCGGCTACGCCAAAGTCATGGCCAGCCAACCGGATCCAGTCAATGTCATACCCAGGTCGCTCCTAGACACAGACTTTTACAAGGCTCGTAAATCGAATACGAAACGTCTCTTTTATCGCATTGTGATGACACGCGACGATGATCTTCGATAACAGCTCACGATGCAGCAGGCCGTGCTGCATCATTTCCCCGACGCACAATCGACATACAAGTTTACGCACCGCGACGCCAACGTATACTTCAATCGCCAGTGCTACGAGCAATTCGTCGCGGTCATACCTCGTGCGCACGCGTTCCCGCTCTCATTTTATCCCAATGGACACATTAGACGCCAGAATTCGCCACCTTGTCGCTGACGCCCGAGGAGCGCACCTGGCTGCAAACCGCATGCCCGTTCCTCGAACCTGCGTACGTCGACTACCTCGCCGCCTACCGCTTCAAACCCTCCCAGGTCCGGGCGTCCTTCGTACCGCGCGCACCAGCCAGCGACGAGGGCCGCATAGAGATCGAAGCGTCCGGTCCATGGGCGGAAGCGATCTTCTGGGAAGTGCCCCTAATGGCCACCCTGAGTGAGATCTACTTTACCACAGTCGACAGAGACTGGAACTATGATGGCCAGGCAGGTGCGTCCACGTGCGAATGGATATATAGGTGTATGTGAGTAACCCTCGTGTGCGACGAATATACAGACCTTGCGTATGAGAAGGGCAAAAGGTTGGTCGAGGCGGGCTGCGCGTTTAGCGAATACGGGACGCGTCGCAGGCGTTCGTATCACGTTCACGACCTCGTAGTCGGTCAGCTTGCACGCGCAGCGAAGGACCATCCAGGAAAGGGGAAGCTCCTCGGGACAAGCAACGTTGGCCCTACCACGATTTTCTTGGCGTTCGCTGCCAATGCTGATACCCCCATACAGGTGCACCTTGCACGCAAGCACGGCCTCAATCCGTCTGGTACCATCGCACAGTAAGGCCTTTTGCTTTCGAAAGTTTGCCACCTCGCCCTGCGGGACTGATGACGTGGTTGTTCCTTCTTGCAGCGAGTGGTTCATGGCGGTGAGCGGCCCCAATACTCTGTACCGTCGTGTGCAGCCGTTCACCGACCGCCGTCGCGAAAAAAAAACAAAAACAAAGTAGATTGGGGCGATGCGCGGATACGAGCACGCCAACGGCATCGCGCTTGACCTGTGGGAAGAAGTCTACCCGAACAAACTGACGCTCCTCGCCCTCACAGACACATTCTCGACCAAAGCGTTCTTCCAGGTATGCGGCGCGACGTGTCTACTACTACCTACCACCTCGTCCTAACTTTTTCTTTTTTTCTTCTCCT
>Ga0307510_10005036_pt1 | contig 15664 bp, 12 predicted proteins | sample 12_EM_MG_FD_207224 | JGI IMG/M metagenome (GOLD analysis project Ga0307510, IMG submission 207224) | Populus trichocarpa ectomycorrhiza microbial communities from riparian zone in the Pacific Northwest, United States - 12_EM | ecosystem: Host-associated > Plants > Roots > Unclassified | place...
TCGAGCCAAGGCCAGGCGGTGCCCCGGGTAATTTGACCAGTTCGTTGGCGAATATCAAGGTCGCGCCATGTCGTCTCTAGACCTTGCAGCGCATCCGAACGCTCTACGATTGAGGGGCCTGGTAGGAGGGGATCATGAACCCCTGAAAGGAAGGTCTGGGCGATGTACTGGAGGAGAGACGAGTGGATTATGACATTGTTCAGTTTCTTGCATGTCAACCTGCAGGCCACGATGTCGCGCAGAGGTAAATGGGCCAAAATCTCAATCAGGATTTCAGTCGAGAAGGTAAGAAAGGGGGGCTCCATGTGGGGTCGACAGTCTCGCGTAGACCGCTTTTCTAGGCATTTCATCAGTTGTCGAGTCAAGAGCCTATCGTTACCGTCACTGCGTTCATCTGCGCAGATGTTCCCCCCTGCGTCTACCATTCCTGTCGTAGTGCAAGTTTTAGTTAACGCGCTCGGTGATCGAGTCCTCCGCAATATACCTCGCAAGCTTCTTTAATCCAGACCGGCCGCCACGCAACTGGTACCTCAATCGGGTTGAAACCAGTATGGGTGACATGTAACTTCCTTACTCCTTGGACCTGTGCATACCTCATGCGTTTGTAGGTAAAGGAAGATCACGGAAAGATTATGGAAGGCGACGCGTGTCCCTTGAAGGTCAACATGAGTCCCAGCTGCCGGTGCAGTGCTTCCGGATATCGCCAGTGCGTGGACTATAAGACAAGTTTCATCCGCTCGAAAAAGTAAGTATTTGCCCACGCATCGCCTTCAGGTCGAAACAATGAATATATTTTAAAGCCATAGTGTCCACCGTGCGGATACCCTTGACGTTATCGATACTGCGAGGTGAGCCACGGTGGTCATCGGTGGTGTCGGTGTCGAGAATTCGAGTACGCTCTGGACTGGCGGCGTATTACGGAGTTGCTGACAGAGCGGAATGTCGTGACGGTTCGTATGTTGGCCCTGGAGGCCTGAAATGTAACAAAAGACTGCGCCCCGCTTGTCGAGTCGTGGAGACAAGCTGATCGAGGGTGTGATTGTCGTTTCCGAACCTTCTTTCGTAGACCTCGGAGGCAACGGGACAAATTTCTGGTAGGGAGTAGGCGCCCAGTTAGCCCACCTAACGATAACACCGAACGGACATGACACTGCGAGACATTAATAAAACTGTGTCGTTCGTGAAATCGGTAATCAAGAGCCTCACCTCCAGTGAGGTGCTTACCAAGAGCGTCCGATTTACGTTGCTTTTACCGCCCAGGGCCTTTATCATTAGTCAGGATAGTCAGGCGTGAGGGCGTCGGGAGCGGCGTGTCGGGGACCGGGTATCTTTATCCGGACTAGTCTGAGAAGGTAACATATATTTCAGAGGACGAATTGCACATGTGGAATAGACAATAGACAGACGAAAGTTATACCCAGGGCATCGCCGGAGAACTCCGCGGTGATACAGGGGCCTTTACAGTGCCAATCGATGACGACTCATGCTGTACAGTTAGTTGTTCCAGCAATGCCACTCGAACTTTCCGCAGAACACACACCCTTTGGGTGTTTGCAAAATGGCACCATGAGGTTGATGAAGGTCCGTGAGGGAAGGAAATTTGACAAATTGGCCCCCGGCCGTCCCGCGAGCCTCCAGAAAAGTAAAATCTCGGCGGACGACCCGAGTTCAATAACATCGTCCGACTCGGACTCGACGCGTCATCGCGGCTAGACACGTAGTTGATCCCTGCGAAAGTAAATATCACCGAGGGTGTGCTGTCTGGCACAGCGGTCAGGATAGCCTATGTGTCGACTTTCTAATTAAATCCGTGTCGTCCACACTAGACTTCATTCAATTAGCGCCTGAATGCCGCACGAGGCAAATTGTCAAAGTATCTGAACGTCGCGTCGGGTGGACACTGGGCTGATAGCAATATGGTACTGTACGGATGTGTGGCAAGGGGAAAGAGTAGTTGTAGAAATGATTTATGATATGCGTAGATGGCCTAGGGGAGGAGGCCTCGAGGAGGGACGGAATGTATATAAATTCCAATAATGATATCCTTGCTTCTGCTGGCGTTGCTTTGCCTCTTCCGACCAGCCCCATTTGTTGGCATCACCTCGACTGGTTGACTTACGCTTCCATTGTAATCCTGTCCAACAGTCATACAAGGGCGACACAGGACGATGCAAACGACCGGCGGCAACCGCCCCAGGCGTTCCCTTCTACGAACAGTTACAAAGACTAGCCAACCTCGTGACAGCGACATGCGCCCATGACACGCCCCTGACCGAGTACCTCGCCGTCGTCGACTGGCGCATTGTAACAAATAAATATTTTTTTCAAACGGTCAACTTTCGAGGTCTACCAATGGCAGAAGCCGCCTCATTTGGGGGGTTAGATGAAGTCGTATTCATTCACAATGCCTGACGCCGCCAATGTGTGTAATTGCAGATCCAAGGGATGTCAATCGCCACTTGGTGCGCCTTAAAGGGGATCGATGAATGTCCGCAATGCGAGCATCAGAAAACTTGAGGCTGGGAACATGACAACAGCCGAAGGCCACGAGTTGTTACGCAAGCGCAGACATTCAAAACTCCAATCCATCAACGGAATGGAAGCGAAGAGTATAATTGTCGCTTCAGCGCCATCATTTCATGAGCTACAGTGTATGTATTGGCACGGTTCGAGAACATGTCTTGTTCTGTTACCGATCCAAGGGCTCCGGGAAGTTTGATTTTCACAGCCAGTCATCCACAAGGAACTAGGTGGGAATAGTATTATTTTGAATTTGTCGTGCCTCTTGTCGATCAGAAGATAGAACAACACAATGATAGTGGAGCTAATTGCACGAGAACATCACGGCATCATTGTGTAGAGTAAGTTTTAGGACCAGACGTTGAGCGAGGTCAGTTTCAAGGGGTGCGCCGGCCATCAGGGAACATGTACATTGTTAGTACCGGGGGGTATGAAGCAGAAAACGCTAAGATTTCGGGATGCCGTGAGACTCGTCCTAGCCTGTCATTGACCAGCAGTGTGTCGTTTCAGGAGAGAGGATTGGTCCGAAGTTAGTCCGAGGGCGACGTGGAGTAGCTAGATAGGTCCGGAGGCGAGCGCAGCGTCGAGGATCCGAGTTTGGACAAGGGCCGCAGCGGTCAGGCTCGGTGAAGAGCACATTCATTGAAACGATGTGACGGTCTGAACTTAATTGGTCGACTAGACTGCGGAAAGAAGAGAACTATGTCGAGACTGGAGGCTTGTTTCACTGGCAAGCAAAGATCGGCGTTAGGCAACGCCGGTGCGCAGGAGCAGTGCAATTGCAATGTAGGAGCTCCGCCCATAGTCATACGAGGCACTTACGAGGCTTCGAGGCTTACTGAGAGGAGCTGACAAATGGGCGTGTCGCGTGTCGCGATTCCGTGACAAAGTGTGACACGGTCGTTAACGGACATGCCATACTGAGCTCAGGCTCGTCCGGGTCGAATACACCTTCGTATCTTTTTCGCGTATGGACAAAACCAAGTCTAGGTTGGCCGCTTTTTTTGACAACGACGAAGACGACTCTTCGTTTCCAGTGCGACGGATAGAACCTTTTCTTTCTCGTTCCTCTGCGCTCACCTTGACTCCCTACGATAGCAAAAGACCGTGGACGATCAGAAGCTCTCACAGTATGCACAAGGCACAGTGAAAAAGTCAAAAAGGGAAAAAGAGAAAGAGGCGGCTGAGGCCAAACGGAAAGAAGAGGAGGAACACGCCGCGAAGGCATACGCAGAATTTCTGGATGCGTTCGACGCCGATGATAGCGCGCCAGCAAGGAGAAGCTCGAAGACGAGTAGCTTCGTCCGCTCTTCGAGGGATGCTAGTACCGCATATACGCCATCAGGGCTGTCTCGATCGGAGGCACATCCTCGTTCTATGCGTGCATTTGAACCGTCTAAGGTATGCTGACCTCTTAACAAGCGCGACATTCTCTACATGACTGCAGTCTCCATCTCCTCCAGCTGTGCCAAGACCGAAAGGCAGACGTGCTATGGATGCCTTCCTAGAGGAGATCAAAAGGTCAGACCAACCTGCGCAATACCCATATTCAACGTACTCATTACCGCATTCCAAAGGGACCAGGCAGACCGAGAGGCTCGATTTTCTAGGAGTTGTGCGCCCCCAACGCGTCCTTACTGTGTCAACGCTGACTTTACTTACCGAAGCTCACGCACGGTCTGCGACTGCTATGGCAGGTTAGTTTCGGTCCTATATCGTTCCAGAGAATATTTTCAACGTTTTCCAGCTTATGAAGGACAGAGCGGAAGTAAAGACCGGGGCGATCCTGAGGTACTCGAATACCTTCGTGCCCACTTCTATCTTGACCAACGATGTGCAGACTTCCAATATCTTTGTCGCAAACCTTCCGCCTCATGTCACAGAGCAAAGCTTAGGGAATTTCTTTGCTCGGATGGGACCCGTGGGCTCAGTTGGTGTCTCTGTTCCTCTCAACTTTCACTCGCTTATTTGCAATGAAGGTCAAAATTATGTGGCCGCGTGGTGACAACGCGTCTGGGCCTGGCGCGGATATGACGGCCGCCCGCCGCAACAGAAACTCTGGCCTCAGCGGATTTGTCTCATTCATGAAACGAAAGGACGCCGAAGCCGCGCTGAGAGAGTTCGATGGATTCGATTGGGGAGGGTCGATCCTTCGCGTTGGATGGAGTAAAGCTGTTCCGATCGCCGCCAAGCCGATGTATAGTCAGTGGATGCCAGTTATCCTTTTGTATGAGTACTGACCATCGCCCCAACGATACTCTAGTGTCCCAGAGATCCCGCTCTCCAAGCCCATTGCCAGAAAGGCGTAGGTCTCGTTCGCGCTCCCGCTCCTGGGACCGCGACCGTGACCACAGGCGTAACAAGCGTTCGCGCAGTCGTTCCTATTCCCCTCGACGTGGGTCTAGGTATTCACGTTCCCCAAGGCGATCATACCATCGCTATAGCAGACGTAGTCCTTCACCCCGCGGTCGTTATTCGCCACGTGGGCATGCAACGGACGACGAAGAAGTCACCGACACGTTTATTAGGACCGTCGTAGCTGAAGTGAAGGGTCACGGCGAAAAATATGAAGAAAGTTTGAAGGAGATGGAGAAAGACAACCCGCGGTATTCCTTCCTCACAGACCCACATGTAAGCAGATTACACATATCTTGTGAGCACAGCTGACCGTCGGGCTGGCAGCATCGAAGGCATAGATATTATCAATCATTGGTAAGGAAGGATGGGACCATAGATCCGGAGTTCGAGGATGAGGTACGAACCTCCCCTTTGGTCGTCACGTTCCAATAATTAACGATAGGTGTGAAGGGTTACAACAGTGTCTTCTCTACCGATTCCGCCGAGGAATCCGAGAAGGAACGCACGCGCAAGACAAAACTCGGCAAATTGGCTCGAAAGCGCTTCGAAGCCATGCTTCGATCGCTGAGTGGCTCGCGCGGTGAACTCGCACGATGCATGGCTTTCAGTTTGGAGCACGCGGAGGCATCGAATGAGGTATATATCGTGTCATGTCCACGTTTCGTTCTCGTCCCTTACGCGAGGACGTGTTACAGGTCGCCGATATCATCGTTGCCTCTCTCGTCGTCGATGGCACGCCGGTGCCCCGCAAGCTCGCCCGTCTGTATCTCATCTGTGACATCCTGCACAACTCGGCCGCCCCGCTGCCCATGGCGTGGAAGTTCCGACAAGAGTTCCAAAGCCGGCTCGGCCTCGTCTTCGATCACTTCTCGACGATCTATCACTCCTTTCCGGGAAGGATCACGGCCGAGACGTTCAAGGGCCAGATCATCGGCGTCCTCGACATCTGGGAGGACTGGATCGTGTTTCCGCCAGAGTTCACTCAGCACCTGAGGCGGAGGATTGAAGGGCAGGTGCGGGAGGAAGCGCCCGTAGTCGAAGAGGCTCCGGCGGTAGTCGAGGAACCTGCGCCTGCGCCCGTCTCACGCTTCAAAACATCATCCTTCAAACCGGCCGATGAGCCCGCGGAGCCCCCAAAGTCAACACCTGTCCAAGACGACGGCGGTGAAGCGCCGATGGACACCGATAGCGACGTCGATGGCCAGCCCATGGGTGATGATGTCGACGGGGAACCACTCGATAATATTGATGGTGAACCACTGGATGACATTGATGGCGCCCCTCTGGGAGATGATATCGATGGTGCTCCTTTGGAGGACGACATTGATGGTGCCCCCTTGGAGGAAGATATTGACGGTGCACCAATGGAGGAGGAGGATGTAGATGGGGAACCGATGGTCTAGTCTCATATTTACTTAGTCTTGCTTTCGCTGTTGTCATCCACATCGTATGAATTGACCATGGGTGTTTCCTCAACTCAACGTCGAAGGACAGTAATCGTGACTATGCTATGTGCTCATGCCCTAAATGATCATCCCTCCACCATATGTTTGCTCCCCATGAGATATCCTATTACGTAACTGTCATGCACGGAACGATTTTCAGTGAGCCCGCTTCTGGCGATTGGGGCCTTGAATGGTTTTCAGAATGGCTTCCCTCGCAGCTTCGAGCGACGTTGGTGAGCCTAGATCGAGCATCGTAAGCGTTTGGTCCCGCCACGGAGAGGGACGAACGAACGAACGAACCTGTAATGATGATGGTGCTGTTCTCACGCCCGACGATAATGTTGGCATTGGTCATGTCGTGAAGACGTGCGATGTTGGAACCTTTCGTTCCGACGATGCGTGCGAAGCTGGAGCGATCGGGAAGCGTGAGGAATCCGATGTGGGTCGCCGTCTTGGCCTTCTCGATCGCGTCCCTTATGGCGTCTTTGGCCTTGTCCATGCCCGACTGGTCACGAGCCTTCAGGTTCCACGTCGAGTCGCCTTCCTCGGCGTCGGTGTAATTTTCGACAATCTCCCAGTGAGCCTCAGTGACGGTATCTTCGACATCGTCGATACGAGCCGCCTGTGCCGTAGTAGAGTTCGAAGGACGAGAGGGCAGCGAGGGTCTGGTGGGCTGGGCGGAAAGCTCGGCTTCGACGCCGAAATGGCGAAGAGTGCGGAAAATTGCGCCTTGAGACGTTACAGCTTCGTGATACTTCAGTGGGACCGTAATAGCGTCCGTGATACTCTCCGGAGGGGTGGCATTAGTAACCTGCGACTTTAGCGTCGTGAGCACAACCACCAGTTTGGCCAACCCGAGACAACGAACCTTCAGTTGTTCGATAGCCTCGGTGACAGCTGCGCGAGCCCCAGCTATCTTGACCAACTCCTCAGGCGGAACATCGCTCAGCTCCTCGGTGTTTTCTGGTTCACCGGCATACTTGTACGAGTTTGACCCAGGGTACTGCACCTGAACTTTATACTTATCCTGGAAGTTGAGCAAGTTACGGCCGCCACGACCAATAAGGGAGCTATGAGCTGCACTGGGGATCTGAACGCCAAATACGACGCGGTCGCGCAGCTCCGCTGCCACTTTCTCGAGTTCGTCCTTCAACTTCTTGACCAGAGTGGTTTCACCGCGCAAGCGGACTTCGTCGTTCGGCTCCTCACCCGGTCTTGGGCTAATCACCCGTGGTCAACATGGAACAATAGGAGGAAAATGAGAGTACACACAATCGAACGAGTCCAGCCTGAGCTCTCGAGTCTGCAGGGCCACCACAGCGGGCGATGAGGTTTCGTAGGCCTTGGCCACCACCACCGATAAGCGCCCTGTGGAATTTATTCTCAATGGTCAAGATCTCCGTAACCTCCTCGCCAACTTGATCCACAATTAACTGAATGGCGGCCTTGGCGGATGCGATAGCCTTCTTGCTCCCGCGACAGGTGATGGTTGCCCCACTTCCATCCTCGGCCTTGTCCAAGTCAATCGCCGCATCCGCATCATCCTTGATTTGCATAATCGTGGCTCCACCCTTACCGAGGATTCGCGGGATCGCACGGGCTGGAATGGTGAACTTGATAACATTGTTGGACTCCTTTTCAAATTCGGCTGCATCGAGCAGCTCGGACTTTGCGCCAGCTACGCCCTTCTTCCCACCTTTGACAAATACCTCGTCAGGTTTGAGATGCTCCCGGGATCGGCCCTCTCCGTTCTCACTCAACCCGCGTGGGAAGGTGATCTTGACGTTGTACTTTTCCTCAAGACGGATGACATACTTCCCGTTCTGGCCAATCAACCCAGAGTGATATTGAGCTGGTATGTTTAAAACTTCCGAGGTTTCATCCGCCTGCAAGGACGAGAGATAAGCAAGAATCTCGAACGAGAGAGAAGCATGCGTACCAGGCGCTCTACCTGGGAAACAATACGACGCTTGGCCTCCTCAACATTTTCCTTACGGCCGACAATCTAGCTCAACAAACGTTAGTCCTTGTTCTAGGCTGGGTAGCTCTTGCGCACCGTAATCCTCGACTTGTGAACTGACCCCTTCCTCTTCCTGCCCATGTCCTTAGTATCGTCACTATCATCTGAGAAGTCGATCTTGACGCCGAGTAACTCGCGAAGCCTGTTGACACCTGAGCCCTGCGAGCCAACGACGCGTCCTACGTATTCACGATCAATCTCAAATTCAACCGACTTGATATGGTACGTGTCAGTTCAAAACTACCAGACGGCGATGCATTAACGTACGTAGCTGGAGAGAATAAGGTCATTCTTGGCATCTTCAACGATTTTCAAAATCTCCTTAACAGCGCGATCAACTTCGGCGCTGGCACCGCGAACAAGGATGACATCTTCTGTGGATGGATCGTTTGCCTCAGCCCCAACTTTGACGCTGAGTGCTTTCTCCTCGCCGATAATCCTACACACGTCATCGGTACACGCAGCCTAGGCAACGAGCGAAACGACTCACGCATTAAGAGTAGTACCACCTTTGCCGATGACAGCGCTGTGCCACTTCTTTTCGACTGCAATGACTTGGCTTTTCACATCCGCTGCATCTTTGGCCCACTTGATCAGTTCCTTCTCAGCCTCCTCAACGTTCTTGGCTTTCTCCACAGGAGATGGGGAGGCGGATGGGGAGGTCGGATCGTACACCAGTAACACCGATGACTGCTCCTCTGATTCCGGAGGGAAGAAAAGTAAGACATTATGTGACTCGTGGAGCTGCCTGATCCTGCAACGCGAGAAATGGATCAGGTGAGGATGACGTGGAAAGAATGGCGAATACCTCTTAGCATGCTTCCCTTGAATAACTTTGTGGACGAGCCAGTCAACTGGGACATCTTTCGTAGCACCGATGAGCTTGCCCATCAACTCTGAAACCTGGCGTACGGCTGCATCCACAAGGGCCTTTTCGCCAATGAGGTCCACATTCAATACGGATGCGTTGGACTTTGCCGACAACTCCGGGGTGAAGATCGAAACGGCAGGGTTTGCAGCCGCAAGCGTGCGTGCATAGCCGGTATGGTGAATGTACGTCAACAATTGACGAGAAAGCGCAATCGGACCAGGGAGTCGAAATTCATGGATGTACTGAGAATTGGCCCTTGTCATGACTGCCGTGACGCCATTACCCAAGTCCTCCGCTTGTCCCCAGATCACGATCTCCTCGCTTGCATCCTCAGTCGGAGGGACGGTGACCACACACTTAGAGGAAGCTAGGATCTCGCCGACAGCATTACCGATAAGAAGCCTGTGCTGGCGCTTCGGGAGCTGGATCTTGACCGAAGTAAGGGATGCAGTGACGGCGGCGATGGTACTCTTGATGGCCTCAATTACCCGGAGGACGACCTCTCGGTCACCAGAAACGGTCACTTCACGCTGAACGCTCTTAAGCGAAAGCTCGACATCTCCGCCATCAGCGGCCTCCACGAACGCAGAATAGCGTGCTTTTACAAACGGAACGACATGTGGAGGTATGTCGCGCACACGTTGCGTAGTTCTGGCCCGCTTCGACGTAATAATTTGCTGGATGAGATCCCGGGCTTCGCAAGCGAGTGGCTGAGGACCAATAACCGTAATAGGCATCGTTGGCTCGTCATCATCATCAGCAGGAACAGGTGAGGTCGCTCCCGAAGCATTAGCGGATCCACCGTCCGCGACATCATTCCCGCTGGGAACAAACAAAGTCTCCCGGCGCGGAATATCAATTTTAACTGATGTCTGATCGCGAATTTGTTTGAGCGTTGCACCTGGATGTACATGGTTAGAGGACTGGCCACAAGATATGCATGCTATTGTCCTTGCCTTTCGAACCGATGATAGAGGGAATCGTGGAGGCAGGGGCATGGACAACGATTGTAACCTGTGTTCGGGTGGTCACACGAGAGACACTAGCAAATAATAGCACCCGTACCACCGGGCTAAGCGACGCCAATAGGCTACGTTTGCCCTTCTCAAGCTCCTTCCGAGAGTCGGCCTTGAGGTGGAACGTCGTCTGGCGGGTCTTCTGATTGGTGGAAGCCTCGATCCTGATCTTGAAATTTGCCATAACCTGCTTCATGATCTCACCGAGAGTAGTGGGCTTGCCATCCTTGCCTGCAGAAGAAAGATCGATCGCAGACAAGGTGAAAGACTCTGTCACCTGAGGGACATGTGCTGCGAGACGAGGGCCAGTGGGTGCTCCCCAAGCTGGGGCGGCCGGCTTGGAAACATTAAGTGGCGAAGGCGCAAGCGAGGGGAATGCCTCTAGATCTTGAGAGGCAGGATCAATGGGGGCAAGGTTTTGTGGCCTAGAGACTGCGGGAGAGATTGCCTCAGACGGGAAAGGGTCTGGGGCACCTTCAAGATGGTGCAGTCTCTGCAATGCGATGTGAGTGCAAAGTGTGAGGTGGCAGAAGAGAGGAACGCCTACCGCGAGCGCAGCAGCGTCCATGATGGGTAGTACGAGTGTCCGTAACGGGAAAACCTTTGACGGGGGAGAAAAACCGGTGGGACTAGAGACTGCACGCAGACCTAGTCCAGAATATTAAGATGTGTAAAAAAGAAAAGAAAGACCTGTTCGTTCGGTTCGGTTAATGTCTGGTGTTCGTGGCTTTAGCGGTCAGACGATCCATGGGAATATATTTCTATTTTTGGTAAATGCGACAGGTATCGTATGATGAGCAGTAACAATTAAAGCCGCCAGAAAATCGGTGAATAGAGTACATTCCAGGTAATAGAAGCTGACTCGGCATATCAAAACAAAGCTCACAGAGCTTGTGCAGCCACGTAGTACGTACACAGTGGATTTGGGAGGTGGATGATCACGTGCTGTCGCGACTGAGAGATCTGACGTTGCAAGCTGAGGTGAGCAACGTCACGGCCGCGGCATGGCCATGGAACAAAGTATCAACACATCCTAATTCAATTAATCACTCACATCACCCGTTTTGAATTTCCAACCTCTCCTTCTCTTCTGCGCCAAGCAATGCGTCGTCTACTCCGTCTTCACGCACTATTTCTCTTCATAAGTCAATGGGCGACCACCCTCACACGCGCATCGGACGCATCGTTCCTATCGGACACCCTAGTTCGGAAAGACCAACTTCAGCACGTCCTAGAGCACGAACCTGCACAGAGCGCATCTTGCGAGAAGACGGTACGTGCCTGCCTCTCTTGTCTTAGTGCCAACCGTTCTAAGCATTGTTCGGCAGCCTACCGGTCCCATCGAGACTACGCTATGTGACTACGAGACTGTCGAGAGCATAAACAATGTGCTTTACGATCAGCTCCATGAGCTTGTGCAAAGACCATTCTTTAAATACTTTCGGGTGCGTTAGTCAACTCGTTCGCGAGCTGAATTAATCCGCCCGACCCATTAGACGGACCTATATAGAGAATGTCCGTTCTGGGAAGAAAATGTGTTTTGTATGAACAAAGATTGTTCGATCATCACCGTCGACGAGGTAGGCACGTCTCTTGACGCTGTTGTGCGCTATCCGACCTGTTGGCAGAGTGAAATACCGGAACAATGGAGAGCCGGTACGCTGAGTAAACTAGAACGCACAGAGGACGATGTGAGTCAACACGGTTTGTAAGGCTGTACCCGCTGTTGACGCGACGCAGAGAGTAGAACTCCCTGGCTGTTATTATCGCGACTCGGATTTCTGTTTTCTTGATGACATGACGGGTACGTTTACATTACGTGCCACCGCAAACCTCACTCACATAGCCGTTTAGAGGGTGACTATGTCGACCTCTCGTTAAATCCTGAACGCTTTACTGGCTACGCAGGCATTTCTGCCCACCGTGTCTGGAGGGCAATATACGAGGAGAATTGTTTCGAACAATCTGAGAGCTCGTTGAGCAAGATGTCAAGACCCGGAGTAGTCCTTCCGGATACCATGGCTGAAGTCTTGTATATGGACGGAGACACACCCCAAGAGCAGTGTTTGGAGAAGAAGGTGTACTACAAAGTCATCTCGGGTGTGTTAAACTTATTCTCTCCAAATGAACGATTTTCATGTACCCACTTTCAAGGACTTCATGCATCCATCTCAACACATGTCTGTTATGAGCATTTGAATCAGACAACTGGCCAATGGGTATTCATGACCACTTAATTCCACCTAGGTTGGGTTCTCACCTCACAGCAGGGACCTGATCTTCAGTGCTACGTAACCAAAGTGGCATCGCATCCTGAACGACTTCAGTATGTCTACTTTAACACGGTGCTTCTTCTACGAGCTGTAGCGCGTTTGGGACCGTACTTGTCTGCCTACGACTACTGCGCCTCAGGGACCCGTGAGGACGATGCGATCACGTACAGCCGATTGGAAAAGGTTATCGAAGTTGCCAGGGCTGCTGGCAAGTTTGATGAAACCACTCTTTTCAAGGGTGAGAATGCTAACGTAGGTCGACACGTGGACAGATCACCTCCTGATCATGCTTAACACGCTTCACGCAGGTTCTTAAAGAGGAGTTCAAACAACAATTCAGAAATGTTAGTCGGATCATGGACTGTATAGGATGCGACAAGTGCAGGCTTTGGGGGAAAATCCAGACGACAGGCCTTGCTACTGCTCTGAAAGTCCTTTTTGAGCTCGATGAGAAAAATTTGGAGTAGGGCTTTCCCCTCTCATACGCTTGCCGATATTTGCTCATCCAGAATCACAGCCCACGATTAAACGCTAATCTTTTGCAGCGCTCAGAAGTGGTTGCTTTAATCAACACGTTGCATAGATTCTCAGAAAGTTTGCATGCCGCAGAAGTCTTCCGAAGATTATGGCGCGAGTCAAGCGGGGAGGAATCAGCGAAGCTCATTCGAGAGGCCGAGAAGGCGGTCAACACACCTGTGAGCTACTTTAGGCAGTGACTTTGTTTCAGTCCTGGATTTGACATCATCTTAGCTACCACGACCGTCACCATCAGTCAGTGCAACCGTTCCACTAGTTACCCGTTTGGTCAAATGGGTGCAAGGACGAGCGGTGCATTGGATATATGCCTGCAAGGAGGGTACGATCGAGGGTGTGGGCGCCGTGAAAGAGGCTCTACAACGCATCGTTGCGTTTTTTGTCTCAATACTTAATTCGTCCGGGAAAGAGCGAGGACCGAGGCTGGAACTATGAGCCTCAGCACTGCCTAAGCTGCAATTGACGCCAGGGTGACAAATTTGTATGGAGCCGACAGTTGTCGCGTCGCGTCGCTTGCTGCGGACCACATAGTTACGATTACAACTACTGCTGTGCAGATGTGCACTGTCATAATACTATCACCACCCTCTCTGACTCCCTTCTCTCCATCTTTGTAGCTGGCTAGTTAACATGATTATCCTCCCAAAAAACCCAACCGACCCATCCGCCGGGCCAACGAACAGGGAGTATCCGCAGTCCGACCCTGCTGCGCTCGGTTCACCATCCCGTCCTCCAAGTCCCAATCCCACTTTACCGGACTATGAAACGTCAGAAGCGCAGCAGCCGTCGAATCATCCCAAACCGTGGGGAGTCCGGAAATTCTGGAACACCCGCACGGGCAGGCTGCTTTCGTACGCCTTGGTGATATACTCCACCTTCGTTCTCGTCGTCGGCGTACCCATTTTCGTGCTGGTGGGTTTTTTTCATCCACTTGTTCTCGTCCCGTACGGGACCACGCAGGACTGAAGCGCGCCCTAGAAATCGAAATCACGCCACCATAAAAGCAAGTTTAAATGGGACCCGGATGATGCACTTTCAGACTATGGTTCCATGGACCCGCTGCCCCCACCGTCGATGGGCCAACAGAAGGATCTGTCCCCTCATGACCATGATGAAACTACGTTCTCTTGCAACACCTGGGACGAGCCCACGACAACGACGACTGGCATGGCTGAGTACGATCCCACACTGCGGCTCTAACGGATGCCAAATGGATACTGATGCATTTGTCCATTTTCACTAGGATGCACATAGCTTTTCCCCTGGTCGAGACGATCGCTTTGGGGCTAAATTCTAGCACGCACGATTTGGACGGTTACGTCTCTGGCAGCCTTAGGGTCGACATGAACCCAGAGAAAAACGTCTCCAATGCGGTCTTGATAGCTAACGCACGATATTCAAACTCCCAGCTCGTCGAGGGGAGTTCCGTGTGCCTCACGCACTTCGGCAATACCACGCAGTTAATGATACATGTACGCACTGCCCGTCCATCGATGGCATCACCATCTGATTCACGTTCCTTTAGATACCTGAGAAGACGGGCAATTCAACTGATACCATAGAAATGGACCTACAACTTGTCTTGCCTCGGACGCATACACCGATCAACTTCGAAATGTTTGTCACTTCTCTACCCGCATTCAAACAAGTGTTGGGCAACCTTCCTCACGTCTTCTTCGAGAGCATCAAACTTGAGGGCTCTAATTCACCAATTGCAGTTGGAGTACGTATACCTATGTCACGGCACGGAACGCATGAAACTTAGACCCATCTCTCTAGTCTATTTCCGCGGCATCAATCATGGTTCGGACATCCAATGCTGATATCTCGGGAAATTTTAGCGCCTCAAGGAAGATTTACTTGGACACTGTTAATGGGTAGGAGAAACTCGTCTTCATCGGCCTTGCAGATGACTCAAACTCTTACAGCGGTGTGTTTGCCAATGTGTCGCTACACAATAACAAAAAGCTGAAGAAGCACACCAGGCTGACTGTGGAAACCGGGAACGGGTACCGTATTCGCTACTGAAGTGACGAGTTTTCGATGGCTTACTTATCTCCTCTCAGACCCATCCTCGCGAATGTTAAGCTTGCCGTCGAAGAGCGTAATTACTTCACCACGCCTAAGCACCGAAACTTCGTCACAAAGTTCAAGACTTTCAACGCGCCGATGAACGTCTCCATAGCGCATGCTAAGGGGTCGAAGCCCGCGCGTCTCGCGGTACACGCAGAGAACTCGCAAGGGCCGATGGACGTCTCGCTCGACCTGCTATACACAGGGACGTTCGACCTGCGGACCAAGTCTGCGAGCGCGAAGGTGCAGGAGTCAATCGTCGCCGACAGTGCGATCTCCTTACCTCCTTCGTCTTCCATCCCACACATGGATAGCGACGGCGGTCATGGCTATGATGATGACAAGCACGAATTACACTTTGTTTATACTGCAAAAGATCGGGCCCGCGGCTGGATTGGGGACAGCCGGAGACCGGAGCAGTTGGATCGTCACACGATCAATCGCGTCGAGCTTACAAACTCGCTGAGCCCCATTAGACTACACTGGGCTCGGTTGAGACCATCATCGCCAACTTCGATTCGGCGATGAATGCGGTGATTCCGTTGAGTCGAAGG
>Ga0307510_10005037_pt1 | contig 15663 bp, 5 predicted proteins | sample 12_EM_MG_FD_207224 | JGI IMG/M metagenome (GOLD analysis project Ga0307510, IMG submission 207224) | Populus trichocarpa ectomycorrhiza microbial communities from riparian zone in the Pacific Northwest, United States - 12_EM | ecosystem: Host-associated > Plants > Roots > Unclassified | place...
AGCTTGCACTTGAAAGGTGTTTGGACATTTTTATTTGAATGTTGATAAGAATTCAATGAATTTTTATTTGAATTATGTATTTAAGGTGTTTGGATATTTGTATTGTTTATTTCACTTTTATTTTAATTGTGTTATATTATTATTTACTACTTGGCTGGATCTTGCAATTTAGTTAAAATATTTTACTTGCGATTTTATGATTTTTAGTTAAAAAATTTTACTTGCGATTTTACGATCCGAGTTTACGATTCGAGTTTATATTGTATGTTCTGTGTCGTGTCAAAAAAGCGTTTTTGACAACCTTGGTTTTAATAATACTATGCCGCGGACTCACTTTTTTTTTTTTGATAAAAAATACCATAAAAATTTAGAAGATAAATAATAATATGTTTTCAATATTAATAATAATATTTTCTTTCAAATTTATTTATTATTTTATGAATAATATTAATTATAATAAAAATAATAATATTTCTAAAACAAATAATAATATTTAGAATCACATGAACCTTGAGTCTTGATGAAAGACCCAATAGAATTGGGTCCTAACGCCGGACCCATTCCCCTTGGGTCTAACACCATGACCCAAGCACCATTTGTTCCCAAATGGGGCGTGATCATGGCTCACTCAGCGCAACTCAAGCGCCACGTGTGTGTAGGGATGTGCCCAGCCCCCAGCCAGGAGCCCAAGCGCTACATGTCCCCACGTGGTTTTTCTTCGATAGTAATAACAATATTTTAAAATTTATTGATGATGATAATAATAATACTAATAGTAATTTTTAATTTTACTTTTCAAATCAAATCTTTGGTTGTTTTTCAATATTAAGAATAATGTTTTTCTAATTTAATAATTATTTTATTAATAATATTGATTATTATAAAAATAATAATATTTATAACACAAAAAATAATGATTTTAATATTAATACTTTTGATTATAGTAAAAATAATAATATTCATAACACAAAAAATAATATTTTTAATATTAATACTTTTTATTATAGTAAAAATAATAATATTCAAAACACAAATAATACTATTTTTAATTCCAAGAATATTTAGAACACAAATAATAATATTTTTTTATATTAAAACTTTGAATTATTATAAAAATAATAATATGTTTGATATGAATACGTTGAATTATAAGAAAAATAATAATATTTAGAACATATAATATTGTTTATATGAATACTTTGTATTATAAAAAAATAATAATATTTACAATACAAATTATAATATTTTTTATATTAATACTTCAAATTGTTGAATATTTTGAATAATACTACGCCGCGGGTTCACTTTTTATTTTTATAAAAAAATATCATAAAAATTTAGAATATAAATAATAGTATGTTTTCAATATTAATAATAATATTTTCTTTTAAATTTATTAATTATAATAAAAATAATAATATTTCTCACACGGGAATCAGCCCAAGCACCACGTGTGCGCTTTGTCTGCCCAACACACTGGCAGTTAGCCCAAGCATCACGTGTGCGCGTGGTCTGCCTAGCACACAGGGAGGCAGCCCAAGCGCCCACGGCTGGGCAGACCAAGCGCCAAGTGGCTGCGGCCTTGGGTGCGGCCACCGGGAATGTCTTGCCCAGTGCCCAAGCCCGGCAGTCCAACGCCAGGTGTCCGTAGCCCCAATAGGCGGGCCTCCAGCATGACGCTTGAATCTTGCAGGCTGCAGCCTCATCTCATGCTCCTACCAAACAGTGCAGTCCATAATGAAAACCCTTATAATATACAGACATTGTAGAATAGTGTAGTCATAATAAATAGTAACCCATGTTATACTTACAGTTAATTAAGTATGGCTAGCATTGGTGTGAATGCTCCAAGTAGCCTTAGGTATTTTTTTTTATATTAAAACTTTTGTTTATATAAAAACTAAACCATCGACGTGTCAGATGATTAAGAGTTTATTATCAGTTTTTTTATACAGAAAATGAGTCTTTAACAGGATAAGTAGTGAATATAACAGATTGATACGGAACACATGCAACTGTTAAAATATTAAAATTCTACTATTATTATTATAGACAATTTGTATAGAATTAAAAAAGAAGTAAATCGATTATCCGATTAAATCAACAGGTGGGTTATTCTCCATTAATGCCCAGCAGAGCACAAAGAAGTGGAAAAGGATAAACGAGCATCACTAGCCTTTTCTACTACAAGAACCTTTTCCCCCAAAACTCTAATGATGACTCTTGTCAAAAACCAGAATAGCTTTCTGGGGATTATAGGAACTCAAGTGAATATTAGTGGAGAACTTCTGGCAGTCACTAGCCTGTGTTCCAACAATACTTCAAAAAATTTAAAATATTTTTATTTTTTTATTTTAAATTAATATTTTTAAATATCTTAATACCTAATATCAAAAATAATTTTTAAAAATTAAAAAACTTATTATTTTAATACATTTTTAAATAAAAAACAATTTAAAAAATAATCACTATCATTTTCTCCCACCCAAGCCGGGTATATTTTGGTTCGTACTGGGTGTGTTGCATGTAAAGGTTTGTCTAAGATAAGGATTGACATAATGGGCCATGGAACAAAGCCAGGTGCCCGCCCACAGACATCCTTGTTCCGAACTTCTAATGGCCTATTCTCTGCTCCTCGTAGTCCGACTGACCAAAAATATCTAGCTGCGCAAGCAAAGCTTATACATGCTGCGAAGGAGCAAAATCAAAACCTAGTATGTACTTTGAAGTAATATATCTGTAATGAGGTATTTGGTATGGAGAGTAAAAGATTAACTTCATTTCGAAAGGGGAAAAATATCTCGACAATATACTTTCTTTTTGTTAACAGAACTTTGGAGGAACCTAGCTATGACCGCATTCAACCATTCCTGTAAGATTCATGTCAATCATCATCAGAGCCAAGGACCAGTTGCTTAAACTCTGCAACTTCGGCAGCCAACTCATCCCTATTTTTCTGCATAGCACAGGCACAAGACATTGATCAGTTGATTCTTGCAGTGCACAATTATTTAGAATTCCAAAACAATTCAGATTACAACCTTGAAAAGCAGATATCGGGTGGCGAACCAGGTGGTGTAGCCAAGACCCACAACTTCCATCAATTTTGGAAACTGAAGCCATGAAAATGGAACTTATTCAAACAAGGTTATTCATTGTTCCGAGGAGCTTCAAAACTATCAAATAAATGAACATACGAACCAATGGAATAGAATCAATAGCACCAACAACAGCTACAACCAGCCAAAAGGCAACCAGGGCACCACTTGCATAAAAAAGAACAGAAAATGCCTCTTCAGGGTCAAACTGCAAATTTTAAACAAGCAAGGTATCAATATTCCTAAATGCAAGGAACAAAAAGTTTTCAATCCTCCCACCCCCAGTTCCATCTCAGGAAAAAAAAATCCATACAAGGCAGCACCCAGAACCATTGTACAGTGGCCTCTAAAAAGAGACCACAGGGTGAAAAAAATCGTAGATATCAACCAAAAAGTAGCTTTCAATTGGCAACTTGTTTGCTACCGACTCTTTCACAATCCAAATCACACTAATAAGTCAGTAAAATTAAGAGAAACAGGGCAGGGGGGGCATAAAATAATCCAACAGTTGACAAAGCAAAATGCGAGTGTCTGGAAATCATCTCCTTTCACAGATGGTTCTCCCGCAGCTACTTTTGCATTGAGGTTAGATCCAGGTGAGATGTATATATTAATAGACCATTCTCAACGGATCTAGGATGTGGTAAAAGCTTCTGATTTTGATAAAAAGAATGGAACGGAAGAGCATCAGTGTCAACCCAAGATTGTTAAAACATAGGAAAGAAAAGTTAGATTCCTAACCTGGGGTGCCCAGATGGTACCCGGGATCCAACTTGATCAAGCACATGTAAATATATAAACTTTGACTACTTTCCATTACTCATCATGCAGACAAATTTGCATTAGAAGTTATGGATCTGTTAAGATAGATTATTCAAAAGGAGCATACCGCAAGCACAAGTCCAAAAATCAAGGAGAGAAGATAAGGGATAAAAGAAAGAAGAAAAAACTCAATTAAGTGTAAAGATTGAAAAAATAAATAAATCAAAAGTAGCACTGGAAAATATGAATTTGTCAAAACTGTGTTGCTCAGATAACCGCTCAGGAATGAATTTCATCAAAACTCTCATAACCTTTTCATACTCATCATAGCAACAACTTTGGATTAAAAAAAAAAGAGAAAAAAGAAAATCCCATTGGAAGCTGATAGCTGATGAGATGAAGAAATAAAGATGAGAGAATCACAAGGAAAACGATTAAATAGATGAGAAGGGAGAGGTTAAATTTATTAGAAACACAAAACATACAAACTTTGCTTTCCTCACCAGGTTAAAAAAAAACTCATCACTGACTTCAGCTGCTGTTGCTTCCTCAGTTTCAATTTCGGTGAGTACTGGACTTTCTTCCACCGCCACTGCACCATTTCGGTCTTCTTTAACATATTGATTTGGTTCCTCAGAGAATGTTGCTCTGATCCCTAAAAAAGTTAAGAAAACGTTACCATCAAATCCAACCAAATACAAAAACAAAACAAAAAATGTAAAACCTAGGGTTCTGTATCGTACGGGAGTAGAGGCGGCGGCTGGTGGGGGAGATTAGGGTTTTCTGGAGAGTGAGAGAGGTCTTGGGGCGGAAGTGATAGGGAATTTTGGGGTGATTTGATACGCAGGGAGTTGCTGAACACAGCTCCATTACCACTTCCTTTCCTTTTCCAAGCCTCTGTCTTTGGAAGGCCAAAATGGATGCTCCCGCTGCATTTCTCGGTTTTCTGCTTCTTCTTATGGTAGTTCAATTTTACTCTTCTATCCTCTTGTTTAGGGTTTACCAAGTCCATATCATACATAGCTTTATCTCTACAAGGGTACCACTCCGTAAAATAACATTTCAATAAAATAACATAGCTTTATCTTTACTAAATAATATAAAGGAATGCTATTAGTTTTTGTAGCAACTATTAAATATTAAAATAAGTTTTAATTTTATATTCCATTTTTTATCATATTTTAATTTAAGAAATATATAACTTTATTCATTTATAAGTAATTCAAAAATAAACTATTGAATAAAAAAAGTACTATAAAATAGTTGAATCCATACACACACGTGTGTGTTGAATAGATAAAATAAATGGTTACTAGCCATTTAACCAGTTCTTCACCACAAATAATAAATTTTTTTAAAAAAAAATATTAGATATGCAAGTTGTTTCAATGGTTTTTTTTACATGAAAAATTTAAAATATAAATTAAAAAGTTTATGCAATCAACAAACTAAATAAATTAATAACTATTTATGTCAATAAAAAATAATCAAGAAATAAACTGCAAAAATGAGTCATTCATCCAATTATATTTACCAAATTTATTTTTTAAAATAAATAAAATATAAATCCACCCTAAAAAAACTCATGACTTAAACGATAAATACAAATAAAATTGACTGAATAAATCTACACCATAAAAAAAATATTACACAAGGCCAAACACATTAACAAAATGTAAGGAATAAACACCTACCAATATAATGCAAAGATATATATATATATATATATAAAAGCCTCGAAGAAACTCGGAAGCCAACGCAGGTCAACAAATCAAACACATGATTTATGATATGAAATTGGGATGACCCCATAAATAGAAACAAAAAAAAAATACCAGCAAAAAAAATATTTGAAAACAAAAAGATCAAAGTTGATCCAGGCTAATTTTCCAGATTTATGACCTAGATCATGAGACTAGGGTGACCTCATTAAAGGCAAACCTAAAAATACAAAGAAGTAGAACTCTTAATCAAACAAATATTGAAGGATAAAATTAAAAAATAAAAATAAAAAAAACAATGCAAAATTAAACAAATAGCAATTAAAAAATTTAGGATGAAATTCAACATAAAAATTAAACAAAATTAAATGTCCAAGGATGGAATTGAAAAAAAAAACTAATCAATTAAGAAAAATGATTAAAAAATAGCAATTAAAAGAATTAGAACCAAATTTGACAAAAAAATAAATGAAAATAAATGTTTAGGGATGTAATTGAAAATCAAATCAATCAAGAAAATGATTCAAATAAAAAAAAATAGCAATTAAAAAAATGAGAACCGAATTTGATTAAAAAAATTAACAAAATCAAACCACTAGGGATTCAATCAAAAATAAAATCCAATTAGCAATAATCAATGTAAATAAAACAATTGCAATTAAAAGAAGAATGACTATATCAAAAGAAAAAAGAAATTGAAAGGCTGATATAATTTTTGCATGGTTAGCACATAATTTGAGGAAGAAAGATAGGAAAAGAAAGAAAAGCAAATTGGTGCCAAATCGAACCCAAGAAGAAAGAAGATGTTGAGATGAATCAAATGATGTAGCAAAATCGCGATTAAAACCACTAGAGTCAGTCACGTGTGCCGCCAAAAGATGGCTAACGCATGTGAGGCGCATGTCAACAATTTTTTATTTTTTTTTTGTTCAAAAACAAAAATGCCCTTAGTACTAAACAATAATAACCAAAAAATTATAATGAAATTACAACCAAGTTCCTAAAGCCAAGGCTAAAAAATTTGAATGGCAAGGGTAGTGAAGTAATCACATTTTTCATTGATTTGTAAGGAAAAAAAATACCCCTACGACTAAAAAACAATAATAAAAAAATCATTATGAAATCACAATCAAGCTCCTAAAGTCAAGGCTAACAAATTTTAATAGTAAAGGTAATGGGCTAATTCAACTGCTTATTCTTATTGTTAACTTTTTAAGGGTAATATGGTAATTATAGTGTTATAGAAAAATAAAAAAACATTGTTGCCCCCAAACAAATAAAGAATGAAAATTAACCATGTGTAAAGATCATTTTACCCCTCAAGCAAAGCCTTAAAAATAAAAGGGTGAAAGGTAAAATAGTAATTTTATTGTAACCCAAGACACATTTTATTATGGATTGAGCTATAATGAAACACCCATATGGTTTAGTTTTTTAGTTAATTAATTACTGGTGCTTAGTGTATGTCAAATTTATAAACTCTGTCCATGCTCCACTAGTATTCAATCCTACTTGATAATTTGATCTTTTTTTTGAAAAATCTATATTAAAAAATAAAAAAAATATGAATACATACAAATTTTAATCCAAAAATTACAACTCTGTTAGTATAAGTTTTACTATCGAATTTGGTAAAGAACAAATGTATTATTCACCTCACTTGCATCCTAACTAGTTATTTGACTTGCAAGATATGATAATTTTATTTTTCTATAAACAAATTGAATATTCAAGCTTTTTTAACATTGTTTTATCTATAAAAAGATTCCTAAAAAAACCAAAATGCTTATACATGCATTTAATTAAATGAATCAAGAATTACTCAAGCCAATATATATATATATATATATATATATATATATATATATATATATATATATATAAAGGTTAATGATAAGTAAAGACTAATTTGAAAAAATTAAGAAATATATTTAGACAAGATATTTGATCTTGCAACACTAGTCATGTACCTAGTTGTGTTTAATATCTTTGTTTTTTTTAATAAAATTTTTATTTAATCAAACAATTATCCTTACTCATAAAACGATGTCTACCCAAAAGAATCATTTTATTTTTTAAAACATATCATGAAATAAGCATCTTATGCTTATATTTAATTAATTAAATTCATTTAATTAAAAAAATATTTTTAAAAAATAAATTTAAAATAGAATGACAACTAAAAAGACACAAGATAACTCATGTCATTTTCAAAGTCAATAAAAAATCCTATAGAAAAAAATTAAAAAAAAATTAATGAAGCTCAATCTCCAATTACATAAATATTAAAGGATAAACATAAAAAAAACTTGAGTTTAAAAAGAGAGGGGGGGAAAGCGAACTTAGACAAACCCAACAATGTAGGTTTAAAGTCATATCACAAATCTAATAAAAAAAAGATTAATAATTAAATTACAAATATCCTTAGAATTGGTTTCATTTATATGCAAGTTATTTTTATAATTACATTACACAAAAAAGATAGCCAACATATTTAAAATTACATCATCACCACCTAAATAAAAGAAATGCAATATAATATCTATTGTTCTGTGTGAGTCTATGATAAACCTGAAAACAATTTATTTTTATAACATTGAAACATATTGCAACAAATACTTATCTTACACACACACACACACACATATATTAATGATGTAAGTAACTCGATCTTCACTAACTTTTTGTCCAAACATTAATTTATGTTAGATTCCAATTTAATACATTTCCATCCATCTTTTGATGAGCTTTTCTATCCATCCTTTGATGAACTTTTATTTCATCATTGTACTCATTTAACTATCACAATCACATCATGAAAATTCTTATTCACAATACGTTTGATTCATACTACGAATCGCTTCCTCAAAGCCTCTTTAATTCATACAATTATATATGCATATTTCATAACCATATCTAGTTTGCACCATTGTTTCATTTTGTATTACATTTAAATTTAACATATATCTCATAACTATATTTGGTTCGCACCATTGTTTCAATTTATAATATATTTAACTTGTGTCACATTTCATTTCGCAATGTATTTATGTTGATTCAATTTTTCAAGTATTCAATTTATTCTAATAAAATACACGTGCTCTCTTAACATATAATTTGTCATTTCAACTTCTTGCGCAATTGACTACTTAGTTTGATCTCTCAAAATTTGTACTTATCATTACCATGTTTCATCGTCTCATTTCTTTTTTCATATAACTCATGATATTATCCTTAACACTATCTTGACTCATTTTAAAAAAAATTAAGGCTAATATTTTACTCCGACTTATAATTTTTAATGAAAACCTTCCCGATTTATGAAATTTTGATTGAGCTTCTTTTATACAAACCCTATCCAAATTTTTTCCTGCTATTTTTTACATAAAACTTGTCACAAATTCTAATTCACCATCATACAAGCAACTTCGTGTAACAACCTCAACTTTTAAAACACGTTTCAAACATTTCAACTCACTAGAAATGAATCATTGAAATCCCTAAAATATTATTATATTTTGTATTGACAATTTGACTTCTTCTAACATTTCATTACTAGTTTGATGAGTTGGTAACACATATATTATTTGTTCCCCACATGGCCACTAGCCAAATCATATATATCAAAGTCATTAATGCAAATAACATCATTAGCTCCATTTTGGATAGCCAATTCATCTTTTTAATCAATTTTTATGGTTTTATTAAACTTTCTTGCCAAGTTATATATTCTGGTCATCAACCAAACTAATGCAACTAGCCCATTACTAGCACTACCCTCATTATCGGGTTACTAGTTTCATTTAACAACTCCAATTTATTTATACAACATTCCATGTATACATAATTTATTATCATTAAAAGTACATGAATGTTCTTATATATATAGATATATATTATACTAAAAATCCATCAGAGTTTCCTTAAAATTTTCAATACCAAATATAATTAGCTTTATACACAATGATTATTTACTATTATCTCTTCTATACATTTTCCACATCAATTACTAATAGTTAATTTCTTATTTTATCCTTGACCTTGCAAATCAATACAATTAGCACAATTTAAGGATATACCAATGTCCTTTCTAGTCTAAACCGAGCATTTATTCTATTACCAAATTAACTAGTTTATCTGGTTGCACATTAACCAGAACAACTAGTTTCTCTATTGACCCATTAACCAGGGCATTAGTCCCATTAATCAAGGCAACTAGTTTCTTCATTAGCCCATTAACCAGGGTACTAGTCACATTAACCAGGGTAACTAGTTTCTCCAATAATTTAATATTTTCTAAATAAAATCAAGATACATTAAAAGAAAATTCTAATCACAATTTAAATAATATTTTAGTTTTAATATGTCAAGTACCTACCTGATGTCTAAATGGGTGAAATGGTCCCTGCTACTGATTAGATCCTACGACCTCTCCTGTACCAGCAAGAATAATATACCATCTGTCATTCATTCACTATAAAAGTCAATTTTATTTTCTATACAAATTTCAAATTATCAAATCAATTGCATTGAAATTTCAAATTCTTTCCACACATAAATGCCCTTAAATAAACTCATAAATCTTTGGCCATGCAAGCCTATTATTTCAAAAATACACAAAATAAAAGCAATGGAGTTTATGTTAAAGATTAAAACAAACTAACTAATTCATTAAGTCAAGATTCAACTTCAAGAATTTCAAGAAAACAATTATAATAAAGTAAGAAAAATCTATACTAACTAAATTTATATGAAATAAGGCAAGATAATCCAAGAAAAACAAGAATTGAATTTAGCAATACCAGGATTTGGTATGTACCTATTCGGCAAAATCAAGAAAATATTCAAAAAATTTGCAGTCAACCCTAAAATTCAAAGGTTTGTATTTGGTTATGCCCTAAATTATCAATTCAATCAATTACTTTTCCCTTTTTTATCCACATAATTTGGTAAGAATAAGATTTCTTTTCCTTTTTATTTTACTTTAGGTTGAAATCAAGAAAAATAAAAGACAAAATTCATGAACATAATTTTTCTTTCCTGTATTTAGTAAAATAAAAAACTAAGCAAGATGATTTTTTTTATATAGGGTTTGACACAAACTTTGAAATAATAAGAGAAGAATAAACTCTATTTTTTTTTAAGAAATAAGACCTAGCCAAAACTAGGAAGAAAAAAAATCAAGAAATGACTCAAACTAAAGATTAAAGGGATATAATCAAATAATAACACAAGGTCTGATACTAACTGACGTAGACACCTCTCAAGATATGTTAATATCATATTTAAATGGTTTGCAACTTGACCTAATAGGAACCTGCTTTGAAGAACTAAAGTTATACGCAATCATCACCCTCACCCTACATCTATAAAGAGACACGAACAAGTAGTATAAAATCACAATAAAATTAATCAATTCTTCGAAGAGTTTACAAGTCTAATCAATAACTTAGTATGAGAATCATTCAATCACATAAAAAATTGCAAGAATGTTGATTTCTTTATTAAAAATAGTCTAACCTCAAAAAGTCTGTACAAAAGTGTATTTATACTAGAAAGAATCATAAGTCTAATAGGATATCCTTAATAGATATGGATAATAATAATAATAATAATAATAATAATAATAATAATAATAATAATATCCAATGAACTTAAATTTAAATAAAGGCTCTAATATCTCTAAAAAGTCTAATAATAACTAAAATATAAATAAAATAATAGCCCAACTAATTTAAATAAGACTAGAGTCATTTTCATAATATGTTAGCAAAATCAAAGCCCAACTTTAAATGCATTGTTCTATCTTTTATTGATAAATTAGAAAGAGTTCCATATGCCACTAGAAATATATGAATATTTAATTTTCAATGCAACTGGAATCGCATTAAAATTTCTTTGGTAGCTCTAGTTATGACAAAAAAAAATAGAGAAATGTCAAAATTGATAATAGATTTGAATCTTCTTATTCCAATCTTTTTATAATATTTGAATGCCCATCAACAAGCCCTTCTTAAACATGAATTAAGTTAATCAAGGCTTGTTCTTAATTATTTAATATCTTTTTGAAGTCCACCTTGACCTATGTGTTTTGAAAAAGTCCATTAAAAGACCCTTTAAACCTCTTAGCTCTAAATCTTGTCATTGTACCACCTAGAACCTTTAATGGATCTTTTGGTATTGCTTGGATCACATCAATTGCCCTATTCTTTAATATATTTAAAGTGCATTATTTTGAATACCTAGTCGGTAGTTCATCTAACATTTCACAAATATAGTAATAATGGCTAAAAATGATTGAACAAGCCATCAAAACAGGAAAGATCTCAAATGCATTTAAAACAGAACAAAAGAAAAGGGTTTACTAGAAGAAAAAAAAGATGTTGAAGTCCCTAATATGGAAGGAAATTACTATTGAAATAAGAGAAAAAATCAGCAAGGAAACACAAGTAATGTTAGCTTTCAAACACCTACCAACACTTTAGCTATTGTTAATTTGAACTTTTCCACCCTATTTTCTAGTAGCCAATAAAATAACATCCAAAATCAACCCTTCTAACAAATAACCAAACTGAAAACAACTATTGCCCCTATAAAAACTTCTATAAAAACCACCTAAAATATATAAAAGATTGCTAACATCAGAAAAATTGTTTTTATCCCTTAAAACACACCCCAACCACTATATCTTAAATGGTACAAGTCTTACCAAACCCGTAAGTATCATGTTAGTGTTGTTGGTCATAATATTTGATGAGGCACCCCAATATGAATATTAATCCATTCCCAAACCATACCTCCAAAAATAAAAGAGTAAATGTGATATCTATTGAGGTTAAAAAGAAAAAATAAAAGGTATTTTTTAAGGTAATTACGGGTAGGTTATTTGAAATATTAGTAAAGTTGAAATACCTCAAACCACCTTTCAAGGCACAACCTATAAAAGATTATGATGAATATTGCAAATACGACTTCCAATTTGGATATGATATTGATTATTGTAAACAATCTCATCATGAATTAGAGATCTTAATAATTCTTAGAGTGCTAAAAAAGATGGGAAGATGTTATGAAAAAAATTTGTGGTAGGAATGATGACATTCCAAAATGGAAAGATTGAGGTATGCAAATATTAACCAATTTTAAGTGGTCATCTATAAATTATTTTGATAAAACTAACTTATCCAAAGAGTGAAGACTATAATGCACCTCTATATAACTATGATCATACCTTCCACATTAAGGGTCCCTTCCCAATTATGTAAGTTAAAGTAGGAGGGCTGATAAGAAGTGGAAGGTGTTTTACACCTGAAGAATTAGAAGGAAAAAAAAAAGCTAAAAGGGAAAGTAGTTGAGGAGTTGGCTAATGATGATGAGGTCAACAAGCTTATAACTGAGGAAGAGGCGATTGAATTCCTAAAATTGATGAAACATAATAAATATAATGTGGTTAAGCAACTGAAAAAGACTCCAACTTGGATTTCTTCACTTTCACTAATCTTGAGCTCAAAGATGCATAAAAATGCATTATAAAAGGTTTTGGATAAAGCCTATGTGCCTGAAGATATACAATTAGACTCAATAGAACATCTAGTATAAAGATTCCAATCTACTAATTATTTGTACCTTCTATTATACGAGCTAGATTTTGAGGGACTCAATAGAGCATCTAGTATAAAGAATCTAATCTACCAATTATTTGTACTTTTTATCAGATGAGCTAGATCCTAAGGGGACAATACATAACAAACTACTATATATTATTGTGAAGTGCAAAGATTATGTAATTGCAAAAATGCTTATTAATAATGGGTTAGCTCTGAATATACTACCTAGGCATATCTTGGATTGTTTGCCAGTTGATGCATTGTATATGAGGCTAAGTATTATGATGGCTAGAGCATATGATGGGTCTTTGAGATAAGTGATTGGTAACATAAATATTAAGTGTATTATTAAGCCCCAATCATTCTAAGTGACTTTGCTAGTGCTAGATATCTAACTATTTTACAATACTTTACTTGGATGACCATGGATCCACTCTGCTAGAGCTATAACACTCTCCCTATACCAATGGTTAAAGTTTATAGTAAATAGGAGATTGATCACATTGAAGGCTAATGAAGCCTTATCTTTGACTAAGAATGTATCAGTCTCATAAATTGAAGTAGAGGAGAATTAAGATGGGAATTTACATGCTTTTAAGGTTGGAAATGTTAAATGGATGCTTAAGAATATTGTAAGAAGAAAGAAGAAAGCTAGAGATATTTGAAGTTGTAAAAATGACTGCAAAATACATTTTAAAATATAGGCTGCCTATAAGATATGACCTAACCATCAAAATACCAAAAATAATTAATACAATGAAGATGAGAGTTGCGACCAAATATTTAGCTCGGGTTTCAAGTTAGGAAAGAAATACTACTAAAAAAATGTTAAAATAAAGAAAAAAAAAGAGGTTGGCTTGTATTGAAGATCGAGGGCTGAACCAATCTAGGTGATTTTTTGATGACTGGATTATGTGATGCAACCTAAGAAAGAGTTGAAAAAATAAACAAGATATTTTATGATGCTTCAATACATAACCTGAAAGGAAAAAAAAGTAGAGGCTATGATGGAGACCTTATAACAAAATAAGACCGTTGTTGCCTTAGCTAAATATTAACACACTAGAGGACACCCTATCGACTTAAGAGTTTGTGAGAAAGTGTGCCGAGAAGAAGGAGCTAAATAAATTGGAAGTCCTAGGATATTCTCATTAATTTTCTAAAGTAATTGTTTGTGTTGCTTGTCTTTTTATTTTTACTTTATTGACAATCGTGTCTCAAATTCTAACAAAAGAGTTTTATTTATGTTGAACTTTTTTCAAAAGTCTTAATGAGATCATGCATTGTTTGTTCAATTGTGCCTCTTTTCTTCTATCTATATTTATTTATTACTCCAATCTAATTTACACACTCGCTCGAAAAACACTCTTATCTTTTAAGAACCCTAAAAACGGATCCTTCATAAAACACAAAACTATTATATTGAGAATAATTGACCTAACTTTGATGAAAAATTAATTACCATGAATGAGAAGGAATGGAAAGAAAATGATGTTGAAAAACTTACTATGCTAGTCAAACAATCATAACGTGTTTGGAAACCCAACAAAAAGAAGTTAGAGTTGTTGAATATGGGTACCGATAAAAGTCAAAAAGATTTAAAGATAGGGATGTTGATCTTTACAGATGAGAGAAATAATTTGGTTGCCTTTTTGAGAGAATATATAGATGTATTTGCATGGTCTTATGTTGACATGCTAGTACTGGATACAAACATTATAGTAAATAGGTTACCGTTGATGCTAGGTTACAAGCCACTCAAATAGAAATTGAGAAGGATGAGGCCTAATATATTGATCAAAGTCAAAGAAAAAGTGTATAAAAATGGGATGTTGGTTTTCTGAAGGTGATTAAATAATCTCAGCAGGTGTCAAATATTATAGCTATTCATAAAAAATATGACAAGATCAATGTGTGCTTTGATTTCAAGGATTTGAACAAAGAAAATCTAAAGAATTATTTTCCTATGTACTATTAGATAATGCTGGTAAGAGTTTTACCTACTATTTTATGAATAGCTTCTCAGGATACAACCAGATAAAGATGACAAAAAAAGATAATAAAAAGACCACATTTGTCACTCATTGGGGAACCTTCTATTACAAGGTTATGCCATTCATGTTGAAAAATGTTGGAGCAATTTATCAATGGACAATAACAACTCTTTTTAATGAGACAATGCACAAGGAGATTGAAGTGTATGTAGACGATATGATTACCAAGTTCAAGAAAAAAAAGGACCATGTCCAAAACTTAGGGAAGCTTTTTGAAAGGTTGAGAAAATATCAATTGAAGTTGAACCTATCAAAGTGTATATTTGGAGTAAAATCTAGAAAGTTATTGGGGTTTGTCACGAGCAATAGAGGAATTAAAGTAGATATTGACAAGATCAAAGCTATACAGGCCACACCCGTACTCGAGATCGAAAAAGAAATGCGAAGCTTTTTAGGGCACCTAAGTTACATAGTCCTTCAT
>Ga0307510_10005038_pt1 | contig 15663 bp, 10 predicted proteins | sample 12_EM_MG_FD_207224 | JGI IMG/M metagenome (GOLD analysis project Ga0307510, IMG submission 207224) | Populus trichocarpa ectomycorrhiza microbial communities from riparian zone in the Pacific Northwest, United States - 12_EM | ecosystem: Host-associated > Plants > Roots > Unclassified | place...
CTTGTAATGCTCCTTTGGACTAATCATTTTTAGTACCAGTGCCTTAGACTTGCATATTCCTTCTGATAATGCGCCTGCCAAATCCATGTCCCCTCTTTTTCATAGTTATCAAACCATACTATTATGTTGCCATTAACCATGATTATAGTTTGTTAAACTTGATTAGGGATTTATAAATTTTAAATTATTAAATCATGAGATTAATCTAGGTTTATTATTTTTATCTAAAATGATGTTGTTTTATGTTTTTTTAAAATTAAAAACCAAGTTATAATTTTTTTTAAAAACACGAAATAATCTTACTAAAAAAACTTTACATTAAACTTATCTTTTTAACTTTTTTCCAAATATAAACACAAGAAAACATAACCAATCTAATTCGGTTTAGAGCTAGATTGTTGAATCATGATGTCAACCTAATTTTATTGTTTTTATTGAAAACAATATCATTTTTTTATATAGTTTTTGAGATCGACTTGATTGAATTTAAAACGAGTTTGACTGAGTCAATTAAATTGCGAGTTAACCTGTCGGTTCTCTTGAATCTTTTCTTATCAGTATTAAATCGATTCAAAATAAAACTCACTTGAATAAAGATTTGGATCATTAACTTGTCGAAATAACTTAAATTAAGGATGAAGTTATAATGTTTCTAAAAATCAGCGCAGGAACAAATAATTTGAAAAAACTAACATTAAACTTCTCTTATTATTTTTTCCTCCCAAATATAACACAAGAAAACATAGAAAATGTTTCAATGTTTTGTCTAGACAGGGAGATTTTCACATACATAAGAGGAAAACTGATCTCAAGCTTCAAGACTATGATAGGAAAACATAGAAAATTCCCTTTTGAGGTGTTACTATGTGATGGATAGATGCATGATTGTTAGCTTTTATTTGCAGACAAAAGCTATGCCCTTTCCCGAACAAACTTTGTGTCAATTCAACAGATAAGATAGCCTTCATTTGCTGCACAACAATTTGTCAAGCAACTTAATTTGTCAATGAAATGGACTTCATTGTTATAAAGTTATTATCATTGAAGCCAGCATATTAATTAAGACACATACTAAACCTAATAATGGCAAGTGAGGGTAGAACATTGATACAATAATATGATAGAACAATATTATTCTTTAATATTATGTGGAATCGGGTGTCTTAATTTCTTAGGTCACAAAACTGTTGAAAATGGAAACTATGATGTTGGAATGAGGAAGATGAACCTGGAAACTGTAGAACACGAGGAGCCTTAAAAAACATGCTTGCTTGAATATACGCGTGTCGTGGGACAATTTTGTTGATTTCATGGAGGCTGTCATATAGCACACATGGTTGATTGTTTAAAACAGATCAAGCTAAATTAAGTATACCTTGTTGAGTTACTGGCTGAGATAAAGATGATTTTACTCATTGAAGTTGAATAGCAGAAGGCACAAACGTGGAGAGATACAGCGAGTAGATGACAATTGTTAGACACTCAGTACACAAGATGCAATTAGATATTAATTCCCAAGCTACTTTGCTTTCTTTTGATCAGACCTCTCATTCTGTACTCTAGTCCATGCGAACACCATCATTTTGCAACTTGGGTTGTTGCATTTCATTATCCTCCCTTCCTCAAATATTCTTAATCTTTGTGTATCTTGAAATAAAACAGTTATTAAACCCGGTTTAATACGGTAATTAATGCGGTAACCTATTGATTAGTTTAGTTCATTGATACCCTTGCAAATCCATAACTCACCCTCTCAACCAGTAAGTCATCCTTATGGATTAGTTTGGTTCATTGATACCCTTGCAAATCAAGAGGGTTTAGAATTGAGTTCAAGTTATAGTCTGAGCAGGGAGGGGGGATTTACAGGATTAATTTAGCGCAGAGGACCTGCCTGGAGATCATGCATCTTTGAGTATCTTATAAATATTTTTTCAAGCCACCAGCCACCAGATCGAGTTTGGTTATGAAACCTAATCTAGCTTGACAGGTCAACATGAAATCAGCAACATCACGTATGAGGGAGTTCCAAATATCCCACAGGCCCACCACTTCAAATCTGTCCTGAGATACTGGAAAGCTAACTCATCATGCAATCATTCATCTGTTGTGATCAGAACAAAGAACCTGCAACTTACAATTCATCCAGGAACAAGTAAGATTTGTTTCAGGAGTATCCGCGGCCCTAGATAAGCAGAATAGGCTGGAAAGAACTTCGCTTTGGAGTGAAATTTTTAGGATCCATAAATAGATATAGTGGGATGTATGAGGAAAAAAATGTAGACAATCTACTCAGCGAGTAACTTATTGAAGAAAATGAATTCGACCATGCTACCGTTTATTTATACTCAACCTCAACTGAATCACTAAAATGTTGCTTATACTGCATCTAGCTGGATACATCTTGACCACAAGGATCAAAAAATCAACAATCGACACAATGTATTCACCTAAATTCGGAATGTTCATATGATTCAGGACTTTCATCAGGAGGAGATTCATACACTTCACTGTCTTCTCCTTGAACAAACTGAAGCAAGTAATGAACTCCATCTACCACATCGTACACCATCAGTCCTATCCTACCTCCAACCCAACTGCCCAAATGACTTCCAACAAGATAACCAACACGTCCAAGCCTTTCATCACCAAGAAAACCTCCAGCATAGGCACCAACCAATGTTCCACTGCCCCTGAGGAAACCTTCTGTTATGGTACCACCATAGTAAAGAGCTTCAAAAAAGTCCCATCCAGAAGAGATAACAGGACCTACGATGCGTTTTGCTTGCTGCTTCGCCAGTTTTGCAGCCTTTGTCCCTTCTTTCTGTGCTGTTTTTGCCGCATCCTGCGGAGACATTCCCTGTCCCACTGCATCAAGTAATGAACGCTCAATTGCAAGATTCCTCGCTCTCTCAACATGAGCAGATCTGATATTGTAGACATACAACTTCACACCCTCTTTCACCGCACATGCTAGGGTTCCGGAGCCCATGTCAAAGCAGTCAAAGATTGTAAACTTCCCACTCTGGGAAGAATTATCGTCCCCAACCAGTTGCCGACACTTTTCAGCTATAAAATGTTGCCTCACATAAGCATAACATGTTGTGAAAAAAATCTCAAGCCAATACATTCAGTTTTGTTAAATTCAGATGATAATTTAAGAAACCAACTTGTTCTCTACTTCCGAAGATCCAACAATCAAGCACAGAAGGATTTAGTTAAAATCTTGACATGAGAATATTGTGATAATGTGTACAGCAAAGATAAACTCGTTGGCAGGCACACACAAACACATGCAGACAATGCGAAAGAAACCCATACAAACATTTTATATATCTATTGAGTATACATATTATTCACAAAACGATGATCCTGATTCTGTCCTAACACGTATGAGCCACTTCAACAAAACAGTATTCGCTAGATGAAAATAAGAGAGATCATTAAAACTATACGAGTTATATTTTTCACATAAGCTACATTGCCTCCAAAACTCAGAATTTGCTATCAATTTTTAATGTGAGTGAACCGAATCTTACAAATTTAGCAAAATAACTGGAAAAAAATTTAAATCCTAAGAAACCTCAACACTTTCACATCAAGTCAGGAAATCTGACATACTTATTTACACTAATCCCAATCAAATTTCAACCAATATCAAAATTTCAATACATTTGCACACATAAGAGCTCTCATGTATTCAACAATCGAGTTACTAACTCATGAGTTTATCAGCACACAGTACTCATCAAAGATTAGATATCTTAGCTTGTTCCCAACAAACCCAGATTAGAAATGAACCCCTAAAACATAAAAGATCACAAATTTCACACACACAAAAAAAATACAAAAGCCCATTAAAGATTCACCAGCGCACAATCCAAAAACTCAATCACAACCAAAAATCAATCTTCTTGACCCTAAAAGGACTCAAACTTTGCACCTAAAACAGAGTCAAAACGAAAAGCCCACAAAGAATAACACAAAAAAAGTATAAAGAATATACCTGTGATACTAAGAGCTATGATTCCAACTATAAAGGCAAGCAATTGAACCCTCTTTTTTTGGAAATCCATAAAAACAAAACAAGTCTGGTTTCTTGTGTTTGTGTTTTAGAGAACTGTCTGTATATGTCAACAGTGATGCAAGAAAGGAATAATCTTCTACTTACGGTTCGTTCACGTTATCTATAGGAAAGGTAAAAAAAGAAGATTGTTCTTCTTCTTGCTGTTTAAGATTTTGTGCATGTGGTTCTTGTCTCTCAGCTAAGAGAACGAAGGAGAGTGAAAATTCAAGAGACCAGGCAAACCGCACCGTTTTGCTGACGTGCTTATTAGCCTCTTTATACTATGACAGCTGTTTTTTTAAAATATCTTTTATTTAAAAATATATTAAAATAATATTTTTTTAAAAAAATAATAATTTTAACATGACATGTCAAAATAAAATTAATATAAAGTAAGAGAATAAATTAAAAAAATTTAACCTTTTTTAAAAAACATTATGAAAACATGTTTACCTTTCTTTATTTTCTATGTTTTTTTTTAATAAATAAAATAAAAATCAAACAGTTGTCATATGTTTTTGCACGGTATCCAAAGACTTAAATAATAAATTTGAGGATTGATAATCAATTTAATCTTTTACTAAAATAAATTTATATTAATAAAAAATAGATTTTATTGCTAGTGCCCATTTACCTTCTACTTTCTAAATTGTTTCTTCTTCAAAAAATAATAAATTGATATTTTTTTATAATTTTGATATTAAAAATAAAAATATATAAAAAATATTATTTTAATATATTTTTAATTAAAAATCACTTTTTAAAAACAATTTATATTACATTACCAAATAAACATTATATTCTCAAAATCAAATAAAACTTTTGGTTCACGTTTAATTATTATTATGAGATAGTAAAAATAAAGATAATAAAAACAAATAAAACATATCTTATAAAAAAATCATATTTTTTTTTGAACATTTATTTTTTAAGGAAATTTTTTTTTATTAACGTGAATGTTCGAGTCAGGTTGCGCGTATCTCGACTAATCCCATAAACTTTAAAATTAACGTTTATATAAATATCTAGTAATATTAAAAAGATTTAAACTTGTAATTATTAAAAAATAAATTTAAAATTTAATTAGTTGAATTATTCTTTATAATTAATTATCGGAATAATTAACTAAGCATGGGTTTGATAATACTTTTACTAGCGTGGGTTTGATACAGGAGTAATTAATGTTATTCTTGTATGATAGTTTTATCTAATTTAATTATCGAAAAATATCAATCACTGAATTTATAAAAATTACTAACGATCAATCAAAAACTAAATACAGAAATTTAAAGCACTAAACCATCAATCAACTCAAGTGCACTTATTATTTCAATTTAAGAATACTAAAGCTTGTACTGTGGGGGGCGGCGGCGGCGGCGGCGGCAACAGCAGCAGATTGACATCAATAAATACTGCGTAAGAATTAATGGGGGCTATTCCCCTAAAAGCAAAAGGGCAGGAAAACAGGCAGACAGCACTTTGTAAGTAATAACGATCGATGCTCGTCGTCAGCCCAGAAGGCTACAACAACAAAGGGGTATTTTCAGCCTCTTCTCGCATTTTCCACTCCGGAACCTTTGCTTCCGGCAGTCCGCTATGCACCGGGTGTCATCGTATACTCCCACACAGGGCTTGACACAATTATCAGGCACGGCTTCTACTTCACCATCTGCACATGCATGCAAGAATATTAATTCTGAACCTTCATTACTGCTACTTTGTGCAGTTGAATAACTTCATTACTCTCGACGTGCATGGGAGTGTGTTATTAAGATTGTCCGAGAAAGAGATTGATCAGTCTTAATTAGTCGATGAGTAAACTGTCTCGAATATATCCTTTATTTGAACAAAAAAGAAATTTGAATAAACAACTAAGAAAAACAAATACATGGCCTTGAGAGTTTAGAGAAGGATAACATACAGGTGCTAGCCATAATGATTATGAAAGCAATGGTGAGGAGGGTCAGAAAATGCTTCATATCCTCTCCTTCCTCCTCCTCCTCTCTCCTTCTTCTTCTCCTTCCCTTGATAAATTTGTTAATGTTTAAATTTACTACAGAGCAGTACTGTTATACACACACACAGTCGACGTTGAGAGGCTAATATTATATAGTTAGCGTGTTCCAGTTTTGATGGTTCCAGCCAGGTAGGTATGTAGAATCTGAAATCTCTAAAATCTCTCCTATTAACACTGTTTGGACTTGCCTTCTTTTTAGTTTTTTCCCCTTTTTGTTGATGATTTTCTTGATTTAGTTTTGAATATCTTAGAGTTTTTCTCCAAACAAGGGTATTTTAATTTTTTTTCCAATTAAAATAAGATACCTTTAAACTTATTTACCAGATTAAGAGACTATGTGCAACGTACGTTAACTTAGTATTCTCATCATAATTCAATCATCTTTTATTTATTAAAAATATAATTAAAAGTTAAAAACAAATTAATTTATATAATACTTAAAAAATATATCAAAGAGGTACGTAAGACTATCTTTTGTAAAAAAAATCAAACGTAGAACCCTAGATTTATAACCAACGTTAAAATTCTTGCCACTCTTTTTTTTTATATATAATATAAAACTGATCTCCCTTCTGCATGTTCTTGTTACATTACCACTATCCTAAATGATTGAAAACCTATATAATAGTATATAGTAAATAATTGAAACGAAAACGTTATGAATTTAAAAATATTTTTATTAACGTGGGTATCCGGGTCAGCTTGCGCGCACATTAACTAATTCCACAGGCCTTGAAATTAATGACCATGTAAACCTCAAGTGGCTATCATATTAGTAACTACAGGGCTCGAACCTGAAACTATAGGGGGAGCAAACCCCTTAGTTCTAAACTCTTACCACTAGGCTATCTATTAGATGGTTTTTACAACTTTTTTGATCCATGAAATCTTTGGTTTTATAAATCAATCATTTTTATTTTTGTAATTTTTTAAGCTATATATATTTTTCTATGCAATTCAAACTATATCTTACTTAGAAAAAACATAAAAATAATATGTATTTTCACAATTAAAAATATGATATTACCGTGTAGAGAAACGAACACTTAATAATGGAGAGAGACAAGAGATGTGAAAAATGGAAAGTCTAGTAAAATTGATTAAGGGAAGTGAAAAAACATGGAAAGTCTAGTAAAATTGATTAATATCAATATTTTAATTAGTCTAAAATTTACTTGAATGAATGTTTTATTACTAAGTTAAGTGAAATAAAATATGGGAAATAGGATTAAAATTATGGGAAAAAAGATTTTAAAAAGCCCCCTTTAAAAAGAAAAAAACTGATAATTAGTTATGTATTTTATTTTTATTAGAAATTCATAGAGAATTATTTCTATTTTCAGATTAATATTTAGATTATGTTCCTTTAATGTCATGACAGATTTATATTCATTATACAAAGCGTTTTCCCATCATTTCTATTGTAGAAGCTGAACGATCCTTCTCATACTTGCCAAGCTTATCCAGAAATTAAAGATCTAATCCTTGAATAATTTTGAAAAAACGCAAGTCAGTGTAAGACTAGATGCCTGCGTTATGCCGGTGACCAAATCAAGTACCTTAAATTAAGTTCCGGGTCAGCTCCGGAAATCGAGTAACTGTTGAAGGAGCGTGTTGGGGTCTGTGTTTTGGATGTGGGTCTAGAGTCTTGACCAGTTCTGGTTTGATACAAGGTCTGTAATGGTGGTGGTGAGGTATTCATATAGCGATAACGAACTGAGTTGCCTTGTGCGGCAATGCCTTGCATGTTTCTCAGGAAAATGTTTCCTTGCAGGAGTCTTCCCGGGAAAATATGGACTTTGAAGCGCATTGGAGAGAGAGAGAGAGCAGAATGCTGATTGATGGCCTTACAAGATGGTTGGCAATACAGGTTCAGTGGCCTATGCTCTGGTTTTACCAAGGTGAAGCTCAAATCCACGCCCGTCTCTCAACTTAACCAGCCTATGGAAATTATCAACAGAATGTGACTCCATAACCTCCTTGCACTGCTGTCAATCCTTATCCCATAGCCATATTTGATAGAAAAATGGTTGGAGAGGGGAAACGCGGATGCTACTAAACTATTTGTTCAGTGGTTTAATTAACTCGCCTCCAAAGGAAGCTACATGGAAGTTTGCTCTTGAATTGCAGAGGAAACTCACTGATTTCAACATCAGTACAAGCTTTTTGAAAATGATGCAAGTCTACAAGGGAGGCAATTCTATTGAATACTATTGGCTACTCGTGGCTATGTGGTGGGGCTGTGTTTAAAAAAAATTAATTTTTTTAATTAATTTTAAGATATTGATATTAAAAATAATTTTTTTTACAAATTTAAAAAATATCTCACCACAACTCCAAACGTTACCGTATCGCATTGCAAGCAGAGTCAGTCGTGGCTGGCAAAAACAGAGGGAAATTGTTTAGTCAATTAGCCAGCTCTACACGTTTCATAGGGAAGGGAAGGGAAGCCGCGCGAACAAACAGGCTAAATTATCTCAATCTTCTCATCGGTCGGTAACTTGTAGTCAATTATCGAACTCGAAAGAAACCAATTCCTTGTGGAATTTGGATACATAATTAAGCCTAGCTTGTCCTATTCAGTTCGGATTTACATTACCTTTAGTCGGTTCAGCCTTTATAAAAGAAGGCAGAGTGACAGTCTACATGTGAGCTGATATTAATGGTGAATAGAAAGAAAAACATGACAAAGGGGAGAAGAAAAACTAGTCGTCATGAGTTTTTCAAGTACTTTCCCAAAGATTTATTGACAGAAGTTCTTGCTCGCGTGGCCTCTGCATCGATTTCAGATCTCTTCACAGCTAAATTAAGCTGCAAAGAGTTTCTTGAAGCAGCATCAGAGAACTATATTTTTGAACACATCACAATCGAGAAACTCCCAGTTATTCCTTGGAGGATTAGCCACGGTGCCTCCTCTTTCTTGGCCCGTTGCAAGGAGAATGGGAACCCTGAAGCTTTATTTAGACAAGGGATGGTCGAGTTCTTTAGTTCCAACAAACCAGAATCAGGATTCCAACACTTGAAGAACGCGGCCAGAAAAGGGCACGTAGAAGCAATATACACATGCGGCGTCATCCTTGTATGCCATGGCGGGCAATTTAAACAAGAGGGTATAGAACTGCTTTCTTCTCTGAAGAACTACAAATCAAGACACCGCACAATTAAAGAGTGTAGAGACAAAATAAAAGAGATTCTTCAAAGCATGTGGATTGACAGAAGGGAAGCCGGTATTGGACCAGAAGAACCCAAGAGCCATGGAAGAACCTGCAACTGTAGCAAATTTAACAAGAGAGGATGGATTGATGAGGAAGAGTATACCACTTGTGATTATTGCGTATGGGATCATGAAGCAACTCTGTTTTGTAAAATTCTAAGGGCTAGAGGCTTTGGAATATCATAATCATTGTATTCATCGCTAATCCTATCTAGGAATTTTCCCCAGAAACACCGCAGTATTTGGCGCTGCTAGTCTATATCTATATATAATAGCACAAGTATTGTTTTTTTTTATAAAAAAAATCAATTGAAAATCTGTACTGTAAGTTTAAGTTTACAAGATATATTGAATTGGTAGGAAGAACTAGGGAAAAAGGGAAGGAAATTGTCTCAATGACATATCATTCATTATCAAAGCCCCTTTAATTATTTTAAAGTTCGTTGATATATTGTAAAATTATATAACCAAACATGTTTCTATCTATTACGACTCCGTGGAATATTAACCAAATACAATACATGTTTTCCAAAATCCTCTTGACAAAAACTAACAAGGAGGACAATATTAGTACTTGAACCAAAATAATAGGACCAAACTGCTCACATATAAATATAACTCAAGAAACACACACAACTTAAAAAGGGTTTATGCAGGGCTTTGCTTGCTACAATCATCTAGCACTTTCTCCTCCGTCTCCTCCAATGGAGACTCAAAACTGACAACAATAAACCCAAAATTTCCCAATTCTGCCCTTCCCTTTCTTCAACATCTCCACATCAAAAAACAATGCTAAAACTCCTCTCTTCCACTTCTCGCCAAATTCACACCCACTTTACATCCCCATGTCTCCGGGTCGCCACCGAGTCACAACCGAGCTCCTTTCTGAAGTCTCTGAGTTTACTCACTGGGTTGTCTCAGAGGGGCCATAAAAGTCCCAGTTTTTATCAAAGGGCCTTCTTTTGTTCTGATTCTTCTTCCGGAGATGGCGGCGATGGAGGTGGAATTGTTGAGGTGGAGGTAAGAAGTGGTGCCAGCGAGACGGAGGCTGAAGGTGGAGCTGCGGATGCCAGTAATTCCTCGGCTATTGTGCCTACTAGTCCTAGACCAGAGGATTATTTAACGGTTGGTTCAATAAAGTTCTTAAACTTTTTTATTTTTATTTTGGGGGGCTTTGGGTATTGTTTGGATGCTGAAAAGGTGTGGGGAAGTTAGAGAAAGTGAAGGAAAATGGTGGGTTTTATGTGTTATTTAGGGTTTTAGAGTTGAGTTTAGTTTTCTTAGGAAGTGACTGAAATTGGTTTTCTGTTTTGTTAACAATTAGTAGAATTTGATTATGATAACGTTGTTTTGCATTTTGAGGTTTATAATCGTGCATTGGTTTGCCAAAGGTACTCTTTTATGGCATTTCTGATATGATTATGTGATTGTTTATAGTTTTTGAAGAAGAGAATACAATAGGGTGGATAGGAGTAAGTTCTACTTGTCGAATTGCGCTGGTGTCATGGAAACTGTTTCGGCTTGTTAGAGGTGGAAGTTTTATTAGTTTGGTAATGAAATGGAGTCTAAACATGAGGTTTTGAGTGTTTTTCCTTGGGTAATAGGATTGGTTTATGAATTGTCATTTCAATATAAATGGAGTGTGAGTTTTTTAGTTTAGGAAGTGACAAACGGTTTTTTGATTTGTGTGGTTGATGAGAAGTGGCATTTGCATTATGATTCTGCTGTTTAGTATTTTGAGGTTTATAATTGTGCATTGGTTTGCTATTGTTAGTTTCTATTTTGGCATTTATGGTGTGATTTTGTAATTGTTAGCGAATATGGGCATTGCAGAAGGGATAGAATATGAATTTAAAAAACTGTTAACGGGATGTTCAAATGGCAATGAAAATGAATGGGCAAGTAGGCTCACAGGCGAATCAGCAAGACCAGCTAGATTAGTAGTGGAAAGGGCTGCTTACATGGATGGATCTATTACCGTGGGTCTTCTCCTACCCGTATTGGATAGAACATGTTCAGTTTACTACTCTCGATTTCACAGCTACCCTCATGGTAGTGCCCAGTTGAATCTCTTAATAACAGCATTATTCAAATCCTCAACAAGCATCTTGCGCTCCTTATCTTAGAAGTCTTTATTTATTCAGACACCTGCTGAAAGATAGATAACCCTGAGACTATCAGGAATTATTGGATGGAAAATTAGATGACAGAAATTTGAGCTTAAGGAGAGGATATACTAGGGTGGATAGCATTAAGATATATTTGTTGAATTACATTGATGTTATAGAAATTGTTTAGTCTTGTTAGAGAGGGAAGGTTTATTAGTTTGGTAATGAATTCAAGTCTAGAGACAGATTCAGTCTATAGTGCCAAAATTTTTATCGAGACTAGGCAGTTTTGAAGGATTAAATAGTAAAACGCATGAAATGGATGCTCTCTTCTGCTATATCTCAAATGTTGCAATTTATTGATCCGAAGAACTTTTTTTTTCCTGAATGTGATTCATATTTCTATTATTACATAGTGGTAATTTTGTGAATGTTTTGAGACTGATTTTGGTTCCGTTTGCATTTGAGTTGACCTTTACTTATTTTTCTTTTGGCAGGTGCTGGCGTTGCCATTGCCACATAGACCTCTTTTTCCTGGTTTCTACATGCCAATTTATGTGAAGGTATAGCATGTTTCTTTATGCTTTTAGATTTTTCCTGACATTTTGGGAGTCTGTTAACCATGCAAGTAACAGAAAAGAGTAAAAAAGGGCTAGTTCTTACCCTGTTTTTTCACATCATTTTTGCTAATATCTCCATCATAGGATACCATTGTGCGTGTTGATCTGTTGGATTTTTTGAAATCAAACTTTGAACTTCCAATTTACAGTTAGCTCTTACCATTGCTCTAAATTTTTGCGCAGGATCCTAAATTATTGGCAGCTTTACAAGAAAGCAGAAAAAGGCAAGCACCATATTGTGGAGCTTTTCTTCTTAAAGACGAGCCAGACACTGATCCCAGTGTTGTAACTGGATCTGAATCAGACAAAAATATATATGATCTTAAGGGAAAGGATCTGTATAATCGTCTTCATGAAGTTGGCACACTTGCTCAGGTGTCTAATTTTGTTGAATTTTTCAATTGTGTTTTTTAGCATTGCCACAAAGAATGGCTACTTCATAATAAATGAAACTATAAGAAGTTTTACCAGTGTCGTTGTCATTTAATCCTTAACATGCTATTCCAGATCACAACTATTCAAGGTGACCAGGTTATCCTTATTGGTCATAGGCGACTTCGGATAACTGAGATGGTGAGTGTGGATGAACTTGTCATTTTATTTTCATGTAAGCTTTCAAAAAGCATTACATTGTTCTTTTCTTTTATCCCATTAATTGCAAAGTTCTCTATGTTGACATATTATTGGCTGTTGTACAGGTCAGTGAGAATCCTTTAACTGTTAAAGTTGATCATCTCAAGGTATTGAATTTTCTAAATTTTATGACTGAATGTAAAGTAATATTAAAGGTTCACACATGCAAATGATACTCATGCACCTTCCCATCCATTCTCTTGCTTTTCTTGTTGTTCAGGACAAACCATATAACAAGGATGATGATGTTATAAAGGCAACATCTTTCGAGGTTATATCAACCTTGAGAGATGTTCTGAAGACAAGTTCACTTTGGAGAGATCATGTTCAAACATATACACAGGTTTCTTCTCTCTCAAGATTTTCTGTGAAATCACTTTTCTGTGCAAATTTTGCTGTGATAGTTTTACTGGACTCTAGGAATGCTTGTTTTTATCTGAACACTTTGCAATTCTTGCACAAGGGAGCCTTCCTGCAATTACATTGGTTTATCATTTCTTATATTTATTACTATGTGATGATCCTATAGCTGGTTCTCCAACCTAAGTTACCTTTCAAGTTTTAGTTTTTGCTGCTTTCGGAAATGCAAACCTACGCTTCTATGCAATCTTTGATACTGATTTGTGGTGGAGGAAGAGAGAAGTGAAACAGAAAGCATGTCAAAGTAACTTGGTTTCCACTAGAGTATGTTTTCCTTTTGAATCACACAGTAGAGTTAAAACCAAAAGGGGGTTCTATACAATTATTTGTGCTGGTTGGTCACTGTTTCCCGCATGTGGTCAATTTGCAGTGTATTAATGATTGTAATTCAGCACAACCTGAAGTCGAGTTCCATATAGAAAATGTTGAGATGATTATTGATTGGATCAATTGGCTTTTCAAGTTTTCTTACAATAGCTTCTCATTTTTCTTTCAATTTTTGCAGCATGTAGGTGACTTTAATTTTCCTAGGCTAGCAGATTTTGGGGCTGCAATATCAGGCGCGAACAAGTTGCAGTGCCAAGAAGTGCTTGAAGAGCTGGATGTAAGTATCAGTAGAAATATAATCTGGTGAAGCTCCTTTTGTCACTTGCAATTCTCGTGATGTTTAATTCTTTTAGTACATGAAATCTCTAAGACAAAATGGAACAGTGAAAGTGGAATTCAGTTGACAAAAACTTCATTTGGTATCGATTCCTTTTAGCTTTTGAAAACTTTCTTCTTCTCCTTTTTTTTGTGCTTACGAAGATATTAAGATGTGCCTTAGTTTATTAGTTTGTATTACATTATATCATCAACTCTAAGAAGTGTTGAAAAATATTCAAACGAGATTTCCTAGAATTATCTTGACTATTATTAATGAAAAATCTATACCCTATTCATTGATCAATCAAATTTTTTATTCATAGGCGTGCATCCTGTTTTTGTGTTTTAACAGAGGATTCACTGGCAATTTACAATAAGGTATACTTTTCAGATTGTTCATGGTAGATTTTGTAATCACTGTCTGGATTCTTTTCTTAAAGGGTAAATAACATTATAGAAAACAGTGGAGTTTACTTTTCAACAAAAAGTTCAAAACAATGCTGTTTTGGTAGTAGTTATAGGAGCACTGTTGAAATTACAGAAATTTAAGCTAAATACTTGCTGCAATTCAAGAGCTAAGTTTTGACATGTGATTTACTTTGAAATATTTTATGCCAGCATTTCTTTGGTGTAACATGTGGATCTTCAAATCCTTTTTCTGCCTAGTGCCCGTAGAAAGTGCACTTCATATTGCTTACATCAGGATATCTTGTGCATTCTGCTGTAGGTGTATAAACGTTTGAAACTCACACTAGAGTTGGTGAAAAAAGAAATGGAAATCAGCAAGATCCAGGTACTCTCCATTAATCATATTTCTACAACTTTATGTATTGAAATTCATTGTTTTGACTCTCATTCATTAACTTTCCGGAGTTGCATTTAGGAATCAATTGCAAAAGCAATTGAAGAGAAGATAAGTGGTGAGCAGCGGCGCTATTTGTTGAATGAACAACTTAAAGCCATAAAGAAGGTATATGGTCCACTTACATGTTTATTATCTAGAATACCTTATTGTTGTAGATATTTGTTCATCATCATTAATATGTTAGCGACTAATACAACCAGGAAATGGATTTAAGAAAGTTGCATTTATTTACTTTAGACTTAACTGGCACATAACTTGCCTCATTGCAGGAACTGGGATTGGAAACAGATGACAAAACAGCACTTTCTGGTTAGTTATGCTCTGATTACCTGTTGTTAGAATTGCATGACTGTTAGTTGTGATACACTTAAAAACCTCGCAAGTTTTTAAATTCTGAGAAGCTTAAGTTTAGCCAGAACATGGATGTATAGATTACATTGTGTGGCTGTATTAACTCTGAAGCCCAAGGCCTGATGCCACTATTATTCGTATAATTCATAAGTTTGAATGTTTTGTTTGTTTGCTGACTGTCCTAAATGGTTATACTCAAGTTTTTATTTGTTTGTTTTAAATATTGCCCCTGGCCATTGCATTGATCTAGATAAAATCTGTTGTAGCTTTTATTTGTATTGGCATCCATTTAAATAATTTATGCTCCATTACTACAGAAAAGTTCAGGGAAAGGCTTGAACCAAACAGGGAAAAAATCCCAGAACATGTTTTGCAAGTTATAGAAGAAGAGCTCACGAAGCTGCAGCTTTTAGAGGCTAGTTCAAGTGAATTTAATGTCACTCGTAATTATTTAGATTGGTTGACTGCATTGCCTTGGGGAAATTACAGGTTTGTTTCTCATTTAGCTTGGTCCTCGTAAATTTCTCAAGGAAAAATTATATATTGCAAGGTCTATTTAATTGAGTTGTTATGGTAATTGATATGTTTGAAAAATTGTTGATTTTTTATGCTCTTATTATTGGGTGAAGCGATGAGAATTTTGATGTTCTACGGGCACAAAAGATTCTTGACGAAGATCATTATGGATTAACTGATGTTAAGGAAAGGATATTGGAATTTATAGCTG
>Ga0307510_10005039_pt1 | contig 15661 bp, 9 predicted proteins | sample 12_EM_MG_FD_207224 | JGI IMG/M metagenome (GOLD analysis project Ga0307510, IMG submission 207224) | Populus trichocarpa ectomycorrhiza microbial communities from riparian zone in the Pacific Northwest, United States - 12_EM | ecosystem: Host-associated > Plants > Roots > Unclassified | place...
TTAGCGATCCAAGGAAAGGAGGGTTGCCTGCTGGTTATTAAAGTCGTGAGCTGATTTTAGATTAATTAGTTAAGTAATCCACGGCGTTCTCCCTATTTTGCCCCTCCCAACACAAAAATAAAGCCTTGGAATGGGGTATTTTTGTCTTCTTATATGATCTCAAATGTCTTTTGAAAAATCATTGGCGGAATAGATGTTTTTTTTTTAACAGTGGAAGTTCTAAAATAACCTTCTAGACAACAAAAAAAAATATTCACAGACTTTGTCTTTATTTTATTTTAAATGAACATTAAAAGTACTTAAAGGGTATCGGGATCAATTTTTTTTTTTTTGTTATTTTAGTTGAGGTGGCATTTTTATTTTTCTATATTATAAAATATTTTTAAAAAATAAAAATTATTGACGTGTTATAAACACACTTCAATAAGTGGATATTATTTGTGTCTTTTGGATCAGCATATGACAACCAAATATCATCTTTTCTTGTCTCTTTGGAAGTGATATTTGATCCATTTTAACGTGTGGTGACAAATAATGGATAAATTGTCACTAGTAGTAGTTTTTTTTTCTCTTCTCCTTTAAAAAGTATACATTAGTCCCTTTTTTTATTTCAATTCTAGTTTTTATTCTTTTGGGTTTTATTTCTTTTCTATTTTATAAAATTTTATTTTTCAATTAAAATTTATGATATATTATTTTTTTCAACTTGATCTTAATTTTTTTGATTTTTTTGTCAAAGTTTTTTTTATTTAACTTTCTAGTCGAAGAATTTGTGTTGCCCCTAATTTATTTTTTATTTTGATTTTTACCCTCGTTCTTTTAATTATATTTTTTTTATTTAATATCATTTTGTGCTTTCGGTCTAATGAGTCAAGTTACGAGTTTGAAATGTTTATGCAGGTCATCGTCATTTTTTTTCTCATTTTCATTCCAATTTCATTGTTTGACATTATTTTTTTATATAAAAAAAAGATTGACTTTATGGTTTTTCTCAATTTTTTTATTAGGTTATCTCGATCTCAAGACCTGGACCATGGGTTTTGCAGGTTAACATGTTTCTTACTACCAAGGTTACATGTCTATCATGCTAATTCGGGTTCACTTGGGTCAATTTATTTTTTTATCCAATTTTATACTTCCAATGTTTTTTTTCCAGGTTGCTATGCTATTTATTTTTATAAGAATTTTATATGTGTTACTATCGCTGTATATTTTTTAATTATCTAATTAAAATAGAATCAATTTATTAAACTCATTCGAACTTGTAACCAAAAATTATTTATTTTTCTTATTTTTTTTAAACGTGTTTGCGTCACCTAGAATATTACTAGCTTTTTATTTTGTTTATTTAACATTTTTTGAATTGAAAGTTTTTTAAAATGATTAATATGTATTTAATTTTTGAAAATATTATTTTGATTCATATATAATTGTTTTTATGTTTTATATAAATTAACTTTATTTTTTAAAATAATTTTTTTTTACTATGTGCAGGCTTACTTGATATTTTATTCAGTTAGTTTCATGTTTATGTTTATTTTCATTGTTATTTGGTTGAATACAAAATTTATTTTAATAAAAAAAATTTAGTAAACATAATCGAGTGAATGTTCTATGTAGCAAGATCAAATATCTTGATATATATATATATATATATATTATTTTACTTATTTTTCATCTACTTACACATATATTTGATTTGATTTGGATAAGTTTTATTTTTATTTGCACTTAAAAACAATTATGTATAAAAACACGTCAATCAAGCATGTATATCCCTTTTTTAAAATAAAAAATTCAATCAACAGTGCAACACGAGTTAAAAAGCCAATACAAAACTCTAAACATCGTGGATAAAACATTGCGCACACGGATATTATTCATGATCTGACATTTCATTGTGGATTTGTTGTTCAAAATTTTTCTTTTTAAAATTTTGGCACTCAAACTTATTTTGCATGCTTGCATTTTTTTTGGACCAAATTAAAGGATAATTAAATCAAATTTGTTGATTGAAAAAAAATTGAAAGGCGAAGGACCAAAGTAGAAAAAACACTACAAATAGGTGATGGTTTCAAAGTTCTCAGAAAAAATTTAATTGAGGCTTGATAAATTAATAGCATGCTTGTTTTTGTATTTTAAAAATATTTTTTGACAAAAATTGAAGTTTTTTGTTTTTACTTTAAATTAATTTTGTTAGTGTTTTCATTTCGTTTTGATATGCTGATATCCAAAATAAATTTTTTAAAATAAAAAATTATTTTAATTTTTTTTTTTAAAAAAATACTTTAAAAAATAATTGATATTACAATATTAAACAAGCTCTAACTCAATAACTTCCCGACTACAAAGCAAGTTAACTCAAGAACTCATTGATACAAGATTTAACTCGGGTCAAGTTAAAGAAAAAATCTGATTTTTTTTTTTTATATGGAAATGAGGTGTTAGACTAATTTTTGTGAAATCAAGCTGGGTTAATCATCTCACATCAATCCCATAAAATCTATAAGGATCAACACCCGGATAGGCCTAATTTATATAGTGGAAAACCAACCTTGAGATTAATTAAAAAAAAAAAAAAAAAACAGGCGGGATAACCTTCCGTCCCAAAAATTCGCCCACAGTAATCCTTCCAACAGTTACTTTGGCGCCAAAAATTTCAAAAACACTAAATTAATAATTAATTCCTAAACAATTAATTAGCCCATCAATCAAATCAATCGAAAGTCATAATAACCCATGCCCTATTCTCTATCCTTGCCCTACTTTATTCCACATAAATAAATTAATAAACCCTATTTTTTCCAGCACTTTTTAAAAAGATAGAGTGTTTGAAAAACCAAAAACACACTCTGCCTCTCAGTGTTTAGTATTGGGAAGATAATTAATTTTTAAAGTGTTTTTTTTTTAATATATTAAGCTAATATTTTGTTTTTATTTTTAATATTAATATATTAAAATAATTTAGAAATATAAAAAAATTACTTAAGAAAAAAATTAAAATTCTTGACATTCCCGCGGCAGCCGCTTTGACAAACGGTTTTCTTATAAAAACAACTCCGTGTGCCACTCTCAGTAAAGCTTCACCCTTTCTAAAACAAGAAACTTAAGCCTCTCCTTTTGTTTCTCTGTTTTTTTTTTTCCTGCTAAAAGCTTGAATATTTTTTGATGACAAGAGTCGGGAAGCGGCAGAGACCGGCGAAATCGACGGCGGGGGTGAAGGAGGAAGCTGCGGAGAATGGTGGGTCTGAGGAGGAAGTGAAGGAAAGTGGGGGTTTAGTTGAAGGTAGTGAAATTGAAGGGAAAGTGGAGGAAACTTGTCATTTCGATAAGTCAAAGGATGTCTCAAATAAGGGGAATAGGGAGTGGAAGGTAAAGGAGAGTGAGAGTAGAGTTAGTGAAGAAGAAAGGGAAGGTAATGGTGTGGAGGAAGGGCGAGAATGTGATCTGAAGGAGAATGCGAATAAGGGTAAAAAGAAAAAGAAGGGAAAGAAGAAAGAAAGTGATAATGAGAAGGAGAAGGAGAAGGTGAAAGAAGGGAATGATGAAAAGGGGGTCTCATCTGTTGTGAAAGAGAAGAAAAGGGTGAAATTTGCTGAGAAAGAGGTGGCGAGTGTGGAAGAAGGCGAATTTGGTGATAAAAGTGAAGTGCGGTTTGTGAAGCAGGAAGAGAGAGGGTTTGCTTGGAAGGAAAAACAGGAGGCTGGTACTGAGGAAGAAGAAGAGATAGCCGTAGATAATGGAAAAGAAGGTAAATTAGATGGGAAAAGGGAAGAGAAAGGGAAAAGGAAGAGGGAGAAGAAGGGAGGTAAATTGAGGAATCAGGAGGTGGATGATGAGGAAGGGAAAGAGATTGGAGAGCTGGGAGTTGAAGGGAAGGAAAAAGTGAAATTTGTTGAGAATGAAGGAGAGAACAGTGAAAAGGGTGAGAAGAAGGGAGCTGAATTAGGTAATGAGGAGGAGACTGTTGTCGGCGTGGAAGAGAATGGAGGTCCATTAAAGAAGAGGCCGAGGAAAAATGAGAAAAAGGTGAATTATGCTGAGATTGATAGTGCATTAGATGAGGTAGTGTTTGGGGAGAAACATAGGAAGAGCCAGAAGGAGGATGGAGTCTCGGATAGTAGAAAGAAGAAAGCACTCTTGGAGAATGATGGGCTGCAACGTGAGAAAAAGAGTGAAAATGGTGATGTAAACAACGAGGAGAAGGGAACTGCATTGGGTAATGAGGAGGTGGAGAGTGAGGAGGGGAAGGAGACTGTTGTTGGTGTGGAAGAGAATGGAGGTCCCTTAAAGAAGAGGCTGAGGAAAACTGAGAAAAAGGTGAATTATGCTGAGATTGATAATGCATTAGACGAGTTAGTGTTTGGGGAGAAGCATAGGAAGAGCAGGAAGAAGGTGGGAGTCTCGGAGAGTAGACAGAAGAAAGGGGTCTCGGAGTGTGATGGATTGGAAAGTGAGAAAAAGAGGGAAAACGGTGATGTGAATAGTGGGAAAAAGAGAGCGAGTCAAAAAGGGAAGAAGAAGCAGGAGGCGCAGGAGAAAATTAAAGGAGAAGAAGAAATGGAAGAAAGTGGTGAAGGCAAAGGTGAAGGAGATTCTTTGGTGATTTGCACTGGGACAGGTCATGGGCCCAGGAGTCAGAAAGAGCAAGCTGGGCAGAACAGCAAATCCTGGCGCACTAGTCAGGTAACTAATCTATTTGGTTTATTGTTGATATTGTCTGTTTGATTAATTAATGGCTGTTTACGTCCCGGAATTTGGATTTGCAGTTCACTGAGGAAGCGTGTTTAATGTGCCACCAATGCCAGAGAAGTGATAAAGGCCGTGTCATTCGATGCCTGAAATGTAAAAGGAAGCGCTATTGTATCCCCTGCTTAACAAAATGGTATAGTTTACGATTATTTGCATTATCTCTTGTAATCTTTTGTTCTCTCATTGTGCGTGTATACAAATATATTTGTTAAGGGTGGTGTTTTTTAATCTAAATTAACTCTCAATTATCCATTTAATGTAAGATATTGATTTGTAGTTCATGCTATCGTTTGCTGTGAATTTCATGAATTTGTATGTTATTACTTAGCTTGTGCTTTCCTTTTCTCATGCATGCTTATGCTTGTGAAATGTTATAATGGGGCAAACTTATCGTGCTTTGGTTCTTTTCTTCTATCCGAGATTTATTTTGTTTTTCAACGAAAATTTATGGAGGAAATAGTTAACTGTTAGAACACGTGATATCGTGCATGATCTGTGTGTACTGATAGATCTAATCCAATTTTAATCCAACTCATTCGTAACATTACATTCTGGATACAAGTAATTAGCATATGATGTACTGTTTTGAAATTTTAGCACCTGCTTGGACAATCAACAAGAAAATGACATAGCTTAGACATGTTTTAGTGAGGTTCAATCATCTTGAAAATGTCTATGGTTCAATCCCTCTAACATTGATTTTGTTGCTTAAGGAACTCTTGGTTTATGTAGGTATCCTAAGATGACAGAGGATGATATTGCAAGTGCTTGTCCAGTTTGTCTTGGAAATTGCAACTGTAAATCTTGTTTGCGTCTAGATGCGCCAGTAAAAGTATGTTCTCTAATTTTGCAGATCAATCTTCTTTATGTATTTGTTAATGGTTTTAATTGTAAGCGTGAGATGTAACAACTTTACCTCTTGTCTGCAGGACCTGAAAAATTTAAACCTGGAAGTAAGCGAAGAAGAAGAAGTGCAGCACTCTAAGTTTTTACTTTGTTCACTTCTTCCATTTCTGAAGCGGTTAGATGCAGAGCAAATGACGGAGAGAGAAATTGAGGCTAGGATAAGGGGTATTCTTTTGTTTCAAATATTTGAAATTAATTTCATAAGCAATAAATATTTTTCAATGATTCTGTTTAAATTTCAAAATGGTCTTCGTTTAAGTATGCCTGAAATTGATAAAAATGAAATTTTGTATAAAAAAGTGTTGCTCTTATGGGATGAAATGATTGTCTGTTGTTTTGATGGTCAAATTCCCAAGTCTTGTGATTATTTTTTCTTTATTTGTCATGATTTGTGTTTTAAGAATAAATCTTTTCATTATATATTATGTTCTGTGTTTTTCTTCTTGATTGGATGTAGAAGACCTTTCTTTAGTTGTACTTGCAGTTACTCCAAACTAAAAGTTGCATTAACAAAAGATTGGTTATAGATTTTTAAGAAATTAATCATGGCATGCACTCTATGCATGTGCTTGTGCTGCTTGTTGGTGCAGAGATGTCTGTTTATCTATGTTTTATGATGAGCATGCTTTATGAATGAGTGGGTAGCTGAAGGGTGCTTGTGCTTCTACGTGTAGAGAGTTGGCCTTCTTGCTTGTCAGATCACAAATAGTTTATTTCTGCAGGTGTACCGCCTGCAGACTTACAGATAGAAAATGCTAGCTGCCCTGCAGATGAACGCATGTTCTGGTAAGTTCTTTTTTAGATATCAGCGTTTCTCACCATTTCTTTTTCTAGGTAAGATTTGATACTAACCCACCTTTTGTGTTTTTTTTTCAGTGATAATTGCCGAACTTCTATTTTTGATTATCACAGAAGTTGCTCAAATTGCTCTTCTGATCTTTGTCTTCTCTGTTGCCGTGAGATCCGTGCTGGATGCTTGCAAGGTGGTGGGCCGGATGTGGTTATGGAGTATATTGATAGGGGATTTAAGTATATGCATGGTGAACATGAGGAAATAAAAGATGAATTGCTGACTGGTTCGCCTAAAAAGACTGTCTCTGAGGATTTTATAGGGCCAAAGTCTGGATGGAAAGCAAATGAAGATGGAAGCATTCATTGTGCTTGTGGTAGTGGCAATTTACAACTGAAATGTTTGTTCCCAAACACAGAAGTTAATTTTTCAGTTTCAGTTTCAGAGTTGGTAAAGAAAGTTGAAGATGTGTTAAAAAACTGTGAAATTGACTCTGCTAATGCTCCCGTTGAACTACGCATGTGTTTTAATTCGAATGGCAATCGTGATATCTGTAATGGTAACGAGTTGTTAAAAGCAGCATGTCGAGAAGATTCTGATGATAACTATTTGTTCAATCCAAAAGCCAAAGATATCATGGAGGATGACTTGAAACATTTTCAGTTCCATTGGAAGAGAGCTGAGCCTGTGATTGTTAGCAATGTGCTTGAGACTGCTTCTGGGTTAAGTTGGGAGCCGATGGTAATGTGGCGTGCCTTCCGCCAGATCAAACATGAAAAACATGGTACACTTTTGGATGTTAAGGCAATTGAGTGCCTGAGTTGCTGTGAGGTCAGTGTATTTACCTCTTCTTTTTTGTGTTTCAGCGGTGCATTGAAGACAAAATTTTGCCACCTTTTATTGCTTGATTTTGATGTTATTTTCTGATAATCATGGGAGGGTCTAAGTCCACGATCATATAATTCAAATCCACAACAGAAGACTTTCTTTTTACCGAAACTGATTACATAATACAAAGAGCTCGCATAACATTGTATTATAGCATTTCATCCCCATATTGTCTCTCACCAAGCTCGAACCACAGTAGACCTTCCTCATCCTTTCTTCTCCATAACAGTCTCTTTGTGAAGCCTAAAACCCCTTGCTAGTTGCTACATTATCTTTCAACCAAGAACCCATTTCTCATAAAACCTAGCTTTGCCATGGCCGTGCCACTACCATCTGAGCCATCACCAAACAATCGCTGCTCCTAATGCATCTGAGCTATTTCAACCAGCAACCCAAATAATTATCACCGCCATAATAAAAACTCAGCTGCAACATTGCTAATTGAAATTGGATGAGTTTTTCAAATAGTTCTGGCAAATTTTAGGTAGACTTCATTATCTCAATTGATCTCTTTCCTGTTGAGCACAAATATTTTGATGCTATTTTCTGATAACTATGGCTGTGAATCATTCTCCATTTATCTTGATAACTATGCGTGCAATCTGTATTGAAATGTCATCACTTGTTATGATCTTTAGTATGAAGCTCAATTCTTGATGAACGCAGGTAGAAATTAATGTCCATAAATTCTTTACTGGTTACACGGAGGGAAGGTTTGATGGTAAAAATTGGCCTCAGATTCTGAAGCTGAAAGACTGGCCCCCATATAAAACATTTGGTGAAAGTTTGCCACGACATGATGTTGAATTCACCTGTTGTTTGCCCTTCAAGGAGTATACTGACCGCCGCAGTGGACCTTTAAACCTTGCTATCAGGTTGCCTCAGAATTCTTTGAAGCCAGACATGGGGCCGAAGACATATATTGCTTATGGATTTCCTATAGAGCTTGGGCGTGGAGATTCTGTTACCAAGCTTCATTGTGACATGTCTGATGCGGTATGTTTGTTTCCTTTATTCTTGTTCAGATAAAAGAAGATATAGTAGTGACAGAAAGAGAATGAAAGGTTAGAAATCAATAAGAATGACACATCCTTCTGAAAAAGGCTGAAAGGTGAATTCCATAACAAAAGTTATGACAACTTAAAATTTCCTTTCTTAGTGTGCCATGTTCAGTTTTTCTTGGAGGCAACATTTAAATTGTTGACTTACAAAGCCATGCTTTGATTGCTTTTATTCTATTCTGTAGATATCACAGGCTTATATTTGGGAGCTTTGAAAACTATAGTCAGGGATCAGCATCGTGTCTTGTTCCAAATATTGCATAAAAAATCAAGAAAGTGACTTTAAGCAGCATTGGGTATTTTCAGTGGTGATGCTCAACTAACTGTTGTATGATACTCTTTGTATGAGTTGTGTTTGAATTTTTTTTCCAACCTGCTTAGAGAAAAGGTAATATGTTTTGGTCTGCAAACATGAGGTTGCAAACTTGATGCTTGACAGCAAGCTCTCAGTGAGAAAACGGTCAAGAACTGTCAGATTTCTCTCACTAGGATTCTGCTGGGATGGGGCAATGACTAATGGTCTTTTTGTTAATGATAGATTTTCATATATTCTGACAGAAAAATTTAAGACTTGAAATGTGGAATTTTTCCTTTTTCCTGCCAGCAGTGAATCTTGATATTATAGTATCTACATGTGCTGGGGCTGTCAAGACTGGGATCTGAAATAATTATTTAACCTCATGATTGGTCTTTTATTCATGATTATTTTGTGCACAATAAATTTGCTGCTTTAGGTGAATGTTTTAACGCATACTGCTGAGGTATCCTATAACGATGGACAACTTGCTGAGATTCAAAATTTGAAGCTTCTTCACTTCAAACAAGACCAGAGAGAACTTTTTGGATATGATCAGAATGTGGATAAATTTGATGTTAACAAGAATGGTGGTGTTTCTGGTAGGTCACTTAATGATTATGTGTTTATTATCTGGCGAAGTTGATGACCTGACTTACAATTTTCTGTTTAATGGTTCTGCCTTTTCAAATAAATTAGGGAAATCTACTGAGAAGGAAGAAGTGGTTCAAGGCAAAATCTATGAGAGTGGACCTTTAAATTGTGCAAATGAGTTGGAATGGCCTGACGCTTTAGATGGAGGTGCTGTTTGGGATATTTTCCGGAGAGAAGATGTTCCTAAATTGCAGGAATATCTCGATAAGCACTTCAAAGAATTTAGGCATATCCATTGTTGCCCTTTACAAAAGGTAATCGTGTATTGGCTGTCTTGTTTACCTTTGGCCCATGGTCGTGTTATAACTTTCAGATTTGCTTAATTCAAGGGTTTGGTAGAAACAGTCTATATTCCATGCTAAAAAAAACTCTGTTGTGTATCCTAATTCATGGTCAAGAAAATGAATTTTGTGGTAAAACTTTAGGTAACAAGAACACCAGTTATGCACTAATGCTTTAGAAAAAAAATCTTGAATTTGTTAAATGGTATATGTTAAAGAAATATTCTAGGGTGGACGTGGAAAGGCACCATGAATGTTATGAATTGGTTGGGGAAAGTTGGGATGAGCATGGTAGCTGATCGAAAAGAGAGACTGTTTCGTCAAAACTGAATTAAATGGGCCAGCTAAATCGGATTACTGCTGGTTGTCTGAATTTGTAGCATAAATTGCTTGCATCCTTGAAGTAACTACATGAACTACTGTTCTTTTGGTGTTGTAGGTTGTTCACTCCATACATGACCAGACATTTTATTTGACTCTAGAGCACAAGAGGAAGCTAAAAGAGGAATATGGTTAGTCCTGTAATGTATATAATAGGTTCAGTCAGTTTCTTTTTTCCTCTTGATTTTGAGGTTTATAATTATGTTACTGACACTGATGTGCAGGCATTGAACCGTGGACATTTGTCCAGAAACTTGGAGATGCTATCTTTATTCCTGCAGGCTGTCCTCATCAAGTTAGAAACTTGAAGGTAAAATTTGTTCTGTTATATATTTACCTGGAAATTTTGTGTGGCAATTCCTGCTGGTCATTTTTTGAGCAATGAAATTGATGGCAATGCTTTGATCTTGATCATGGAATTAGGCAACGTAGGAGGTTCAGAAATTAACAATGTCTTATTCATGGTCTCCACAACTTTGTTGCTATTTTTTTTTTGGTGTGCGCTTCATGGTCTAATGGTGTTCCTGGTGTGCTATGGTCCAGTTCCTAAAATTTTAGGATGAGATGGTTCCACTGAATTATTCAGCAGTGTAGATTTCTTTACATCTGATGTGGATGTAGTCCTTTGATGACTTGGTGGAAGTATAATTCTCAAGGTTTCTACTGTAATGTGCTTATGTTTTTTAGGTCTTGTTTTAAAAAATTGAACATTAAATCTGGGAGTTTAATTGCCATTAAGTAGTGAGCTTCCTTGTTCATGTGTTGGTTTATACCAGTGGCACATGCACACAATCAGAAATGCAGACTGATTTTCCATGAAAACTAATTTATACATTTACAGTCTTGCATTAAGGTAGCACTGGACTTTGTCTCGCCCGAAAATGTTGGTGAGTGCATACGTTTGACAGAGGAATTCCGTCTGCTCCCCCCAAATCATCAGGCCAAGGAAGACAAGCTGGAGGTATTTGTAATCTTCCTTTTATGTCTATATAATAATGACAAGTGCTGAAACCCATTTGTCAATCTGAAGGGAATGAGTCTTTGGTCATTGAGATGCTTTCCTTGAAAGTGTTGTGAGTTAGAGAATGGAGTCTTTCATGTACAAGTTGGCCAATTGTATCTGTTGTGAATGTCTCTTTTTGATGCTCTCTTCTTATCCATCCAAAGAGTTAGATCAATTTCTTCATTTAATCATTCTATAACACATTTAATGTAGGACCTCTGAAATCTATAATTTAGAGTTATTCTATGATGATATTCTGGTTAATGCTGAAAAGTTATAGGATCTTGTAATAAGAGAAATTCCACTGGAGTGAAAAGAGTTGATCTGGGGATGAAGTGGGGGCACTACTCGGTTTTTTGAGTAGTCCTGTCGTATGTATACTACGGAGAGTTTTATTTCTCCCTGGTCACCACATGTTTCACAATAGAATAATCTCTGGTGTGCTAGTAAAATCTTGCAATATGATAAACACAAGAAGAATGAAGACCAAGGACTTTCATTGCAAAATAATGAAATACTATAGAATAGCCAAGCCTGTCTGTCCAAATCATTGTTCGAACTGCAAGTGCTGTAACATTGCTCTCAGTATTGCCATCTCTGGTCACAACTGTGATATTCAGCTGCTCTTGATTATTTTTATCATATCCGACACAATCTTTACCTTATGGCACCATAAAAACCCACAACCAGTGGCCACACATTCATTTTTTTGGTTGCACTGCATTTTACTCTTGGTCACTTGTTGATCATGCACTGACTAAATCTAACCTGGCTCGGTTTTTGATGCAGATAAAGAAAATGTTACTTCATGCTGCGAGACGCGCTGTAGATTTTCTGATGAAGGATGGAAAGTGAGTCACTAACCATTCATGCTTGATTTTTAGATTAGTACTCAGCATATTCGTATTTCAGTTCTTTCTTTCCCTTTTTTATTAAATCATTGCCAAAAGGTTTTTTAAAAAATATGCTCATGTCATTAGTTTGGAATGACGCAGCCATGTATTTATGTAGCATTTTGATCCGTCTATGACAGGGCATGGTGTGTAATAAGTGAAAAAATGTATTCATTCTGTCCATAAAAGAATTGCTCATTATATGCAAGTGATTCCACTGAAGGAAAACAGTGAAATGAAATGTTTGAGTATACTAATTGCTCAGTGGAACACTCGATGAAATTAAATTGAGGAGCAAAAAGGAAAAAGATTAAATTTTTGTTGTTGTTGAACGTTATTAAGGTATGCTATAATCTCTTTTTGTTAGATTACCATGCTGCTGCTGTCGGTAAAGCAACCTTAAACTTTGTAGCCTCTAGGTGCAAATGTGAAATGCAGATGTTTTTCTTTCTGGTCGTGTGTCAAGGAGAACTGTTCACTTGGATTCTTGGTTCTGAACAATCATTTGCCATGCATTTCATTGTTATTTTCTTTTGTTAAAGCAACCGAGTGTTTGAATTGTTTTATTTCAGAGTGGAGAAAACCGAGAAGGTTTGAGAAAGAGAAGGCTGGGAGGAAGAAGGGGTGACTTGCAGTGTCATCATCCTTAGGCAGGATTTCTTTTTGTTTCAGGTGCTAGTTTTATGTTCTAGGTTCATATAATAGTCACCGTAAAAGATCTCCTCTGTTCTCATCGTCGTTAGTCGAGTAGATTATCTTCTGGGATTGTTACCTGCTACAGGTTGGAACATATAATTTTTGTTGAACGAGATAGAAACAGAGGAAGATGATTTCTGTACAAGGTTTGATTGGCACAGCACTAATGCTGGATGTTTCTAACTAATACTCCGTAAATGCTTACTTTATATTTACTTATCCCAGGTCATGAGTTTTATTACCCAAAAATTTCATACTCACTTAACTAATTCTTGTGTTTGAATCTGGATGCAAGCGTCTGAGTAGTCTGCATGACTGAAACAAGAACCGGGACGGCTGAAAATCACGGTTTGTGCCTCTAGTTTTTTTTTAGGGGTGTTTAAGAATGTCAGTTATGTATTAAAATAATATTTTTAATATTAATATAAATACAAAAATACATTAATTTTACATAAAAAAATTAATTTTTTTAAAAATAAGATTTTAATTGTGTTCCTAAGGTAAATCAGTTATATAGCAATATAAATTAAATAAGTCATTTTCTGAAAATGACTGCCCAATCACCACAGTTGGAATCAGTAATAAAGCATTGGTCTGGACCAGGTCCGATTGGTGTAGCTGGAACACCTTCAGCCTCGGAATGTATTCTTGAATTGCGGGAACCTCCTCTTCAGCCTCGGCAAAGGCAAATATTGAAATCTATCAACCCAATATAGAACTCGCTGGAAATGAGCCGCGCTATGACGCAATCAAATTTTTTTTAATATAAAAAAAATGCTAGTGATGCAAGTATTATTACAAAATAAAAAAAAATTAAGATTTAAGTTATTGGTTTGGTTGAATTTAATAGGCTTGTTTAATTTAAATAATATAAGTAAAAAATATAATAACAATAATAAAAAAATTGATAAAAAAATTAACAACATAAAAATAACTATGAAACTTGTTAAAGGTAAACTAAATAAAACTATAAAATTTAATTATCAAGCAATTCAATTTTAAAAGTTGAATTTAAAAAAAATTAATTAAAAAAATCAAAAAAAAAAAATCAAAGTTAATTCGTGTCAACTAGCCTTGCAATCTGACATATCATTAAGATAAACTCTTGGAAAGAAAAGTAAAAAAAAAAAACACAAAAACTAATTTCTAATAAATCAAATGTTAAAGGAAAAATTAAAAAAAAATAATAATGGATCTAAAAAAACAAAAAAAAAATTAAAAAAAGAACAAAGCTAAATTTGATATAAAAATAATCTCTGATGAAATTGAAAACAAAATTCAATTAGGATCAAGCAATAATAAAAAAAATAAGGATCAAATTTGATATAAAAAATAAATAAGATTAAATAATAAGGGATGAAATTGAAGAAAAAATCAATAAAAAAAGATTAAAAAAAAACAAATAACAATAAAAAAAAGAACCAAATTGGATAAAAATAAATAAATAAAAAGACATTTATTTTTTGAAAATGAGAAGATAGAAAAAAGAGAGGATATAAAAAAAATTCATCAGAACCCACAATCACTACTTTGTTGTGTACATAGGTAGCAACAACAAAAAAATCACGGCAAGATATTTTCAATACCACTTTGAAAGACTATGTTTTGACATGGGATGACTCTGCACGTGTTGCTTAAAGAGCACGAGTATCACCCACGCTAATAATTTTTTAAAAAAAAAATTATAATTTTTTCACTCCACTCAACTTTTTAATCACTAAAAAACCAGTTTCAAAATATATATATATGGAAGTAATAATTATCTTCTAAGTTTCTTTTAATTAATCCTACTTATCATATAATTTTATTGTGTTTTTTCGTTTATCTATTTCCCATGTGTTTTTATAATTTAACATGTCAAATTCACGGTCTAGATAATGAACTCTATTGAGTTTAAAATTTTTATTTTTTTAAAATTTTATTTATTTATTTATACAATAATAAAAATAAATGCTCAGATAATAGCTTATATTAGACTGAAAATATGAATACACAACTGCTTCATTTCTGAATTTGGAAAAAAAAACTGCTAGATATCCAACACTGAGGCCAGGTCTGTCCTGCTACTCGGTACATATTGTGCTTGTAATTCTGCATTGTTCATAACCTTTACGGGATTCATCGTTCAATCTAATAATAATATCAAATATAATTTGGTTGGTGCCTACTGCCTACCCTCAAATTCTCAAACCATATTCATTAGCATATTCGAAAAATTTAATCTACTGGTTAGGCAGAATATTATACTTGGGGGAGGGAGCATACTAATTGACAGTTCCGACAGACACTACCAAGAATTCTAAAGGGAACTTCATAAGTTGTGACTTGACTTGTATAATTTGGCTATTAGCACTAAGCCTTCTCTGCATCGCATGCTTAGTAAGGGAGAACATTTACAGGCAACTTCATCGTCGAATTTCCCAGTAGCATTTTCTCCACCCTGTTCTCTACATCACAGAAACTGACCAGCACTGATTGAAGTGAGCTGTTCTGCTTTCGCCCATCATGAGCTTGTTTCCTGCATCCAAAAATGTACATAGTTTAGAAAAACATCCTATACAAAAACAAGTTCTAAGCGAAGATGGCTTATGCTGAATCAATTTACCTTCACAGTAATGGAAAATTGAGTTCTTTTTGCCTCTGTAAATCTGGCCATCCATTCATCTAATGGACTTTTCCATTGCCAATTCGTATTAAAATCTGTCAGCAAATGTTTTGTCCAATCCATCTTCTTTACTCACCAACCAACCTTTTCTTTCCATGACAACTGAACTCCGAATTATGTAATCAGCTACTACTCTCTTTATTTATAGAATGAATTATGCAACAATAATACAATCAGCTACTACTGTTCCCTTTGTCATCACCGCTACTGCCACCACCCCCACCTTTTTTTTAATCCTACAAATAAGATAAATATATTACATTGCTATAAATTTGTGTTTTGTTTAGTTAAAATGAAATAATTGTTTAGGTTGGATTTAGAGTTTATGGTAGATTTAAGATTTGTTAAATTAATGTGAAACTAGTTAAAAATATCATTATTTAGAGTTGATTTAAT
>Ga0307510_10005041_pt1 | contig 15660 bp, 19 predicted proteins | sample 12_EM_MG_FD_207224 | JGI IMG/M metagenome (GOLD analysis project Ga0307510, IMG submission 207224) | Populus trichocarpa ectomycorrhiza microbial communities from riparian zone in the Pacific Northwest, United States - 12_EM | ecosystem: Host-associated > Plants > Roots > Unclassified | place...
ACCTCTTTCCAACCAATAAGATACATGAGAAGACATATTCAGAAAAACATTAAACCTATAACCTAGAACCCTAAGATCCTCAACAGGCGTCAGTGTCTCTCCATCAATATCCTACTCCTCCCACGCAGTTCCACCAAAACCAATCCATTTAGTCTTGATCGTGCTAAACCCCATCTTTCTACCCCTAGCTATCCTGTTACAGTCTTTGAATAATTCAGCCATCGTGTACCTCGTGAGATCCCTGCTATCAGAAGCAACAAGGATAACTCCATCGTCCACATAACTGCTAACCACAGTGCGAACTGAAGGCGAGTATCGGAGGCGAGGCTCAAAGATGTCTGCAACGTATGCACCGAATAAAAAGGGGGATAATGGGGATCCCTGAGGGATGCCACAGTTGACAAAATATGGCTTCGACAATCGACCAGTGAACCTGAACCTGACCACACGGTTCCCAGCCCACCTCCTAACCCAATGTATCATGTTGGCAGGGCATTCCCGTGTGGCCAAAATATCACACAGCAGGTCAATGTTAATATTGTCAAAACCTCCCTCGACATCCATGGAAAGCATGGCACATTTAAAACCCTCATTGTATCGCAAAAACTCAAACACAACGACATAGCGTCATGGACACCTCGCTTGCGCCTAGACCCAAATTGAGTTTGGCCCAGTACCACATGCTCAGCAATCTTGAGCAGGACGATTCTCTCCACTACCTTAGCGATAGTCGGCAGCAGGTGAATCATACGCCAGCTCTTAACGATGTCATAACGGGGCTTATCCGCTTTCGGTATAAGTACAACCTCAGCAGAATGCCAGTCGGGAATGTCGTTCGTCAAACCGTAGTCAACAAGCCGTTTCAAACAATCAGGTTTTTCCTTCAGCCAATATCTTATAAAGGGATACCCGATGTCGTCAAGACCAGGACCGGTATTAGTCGGGCTACGCTTAACACCAGATTCCAACTCGCAGGCAGGGTCCATCTCAACCGTAGATGGATGCCATGGTCGTTCATCACCAGGGCGCAACTGGACAGCAACAAGGTCGCTAATATCGGCATGGCGAGACACTAGTCGACCATCAGAGTCGCGCATAGAAGGAAGTGTCCGCCTCGATTCTAGTTGTCTGGCAAGTCTGAAGATATCAGGATCTCAGGCCTTCTCAATTGTGTCCGGAATAAACTCCTGTAGAGATCTCAACAGCATGGCTCTGTATACTCTTCGAACAATGTTATATTCGTCCGAAGCCACTAGCAGCCGTCGTCTGACCCGTCTCATTCAATTTAAATCGGAACGAATCCTGTGTAAGTCGGGGTTCCAAAAGGGGCACCTGCCGACACTCCTACCAGACCTCGGAAGTGCGTCCACACCACCCCGAAGCCTCAACCACATCTCCTCGTCCCGTCCAGAATCAACGTGCTCCAGTATATCATCACAATCAGATGCCAGAACGTTCCTCCAAGCTGGCCGTCGTCTGACCATATCAGTCGGCTCAGTCACATCCAGCCTCGCGACAACTGCGATATGTTCCAGGCCGGCCTTCCAGTCATACGAAACCCTCGTCTCGGAATTACCGATAAATAAATCGATAGCGCTGATATTTCGAAATGTACAGCCCGTCGGAGGATGTACCGGCAGCCCGTTTCGATCACAAAACCGGGTCAACCATAAGCAACGACAGTCAGATATTTGCATACTGCCAGGCCTCGGGGTCGGGTTCCATTTGTCGTGTTTAGCATTAAAGTCGCCCATGAGGAAATCACAACCATCCCATGTCGCCTCGCAACCCAACCACTCCAGCCTATTCGTCTTGGGAGGAACATAAACACCGCCGATCCTCTTTCTCACCCCTGCCACATCATACATAATCACAGAGGTCACCATGTCGTACACGTCCACCAGGAACAAACCAGACAATAATAACCTAACAAACACCTCAACACCAGACGCCTGTACAAAAGAAAACAAATCAAAATCCACATGCTCATGTACAACACCACCCCCGTCCGCCTTCCGGGGAGGATCAACAATAAATAACAAATCAACAAAAGAAAAAACATCCATCACCAACGAACGGTTAGCCCTGCTCCGTCCCACATTAATCGATAATGTTTTAATAAACATTAGGCCTGAATGGCCGACGAGGTGATATCGGAATCAGAGGCGCGCCTCTTAACGCTGCTTTTGGGGGGCGCAAACAGGCCCAAGGTAAATCCCATAGACTCATCGTCATCGATGGTGGTAATGGGGGGGGGGGGTAGGCTGACGAGCCAGTCGAACTAGATGACCCAGAGGTCTTGTTAACTCTGCCGGAGGGGGCCGGTTCCACCACTCGGTAACACGGGAGGGGCCGCCCTGCTCATAAGCATCAATAGCCTTACCCTTACCTTTCCTGTCAACCTTAGGCCGAGCAACCTTAGCCTTAGGCAGAGCGCTGTCAGTCATGCCTCTTCGATGGTCAGCACGTCTGTCAGCGTATTTCCTGCCAACGACCTTGTCATCAGCAAGCCCTTTAGCAGAAACTTCCCCCTCCACCATCACGTCCGAGGTAATAGCAACATCAATGCCACGATGACAACGTCGTCGACGATTCCTCGCGCGGTCGGACACACTCGTAACAGATGTATCATCGGCGACGACGGAAGACCTAGCACCAGCCAGGGCAGGGGCAGAACCGGAAGCAACAACCACCGGGCACCTATTGTAGCCGGTGAAGTGGTCCCATCTCTAGCACAGTATACACCTACGTACAGTGTGGCAACACGATTGACCGTTCTCGCCAGGGCAGTTAAGTTGCCCACACCGGTGGGACTTCGACAAATGATCCCCAAAACAAAAACGACAGCCGGGAGGAAATGCACACAACATTTCAACATGACCGACCTGAAGGCACTTGTTGCAAACCGGGGCTGATCGGTATTCCTCAAAAAACTGAGAATTTCTGTACTGGCCAAACAAGAAAACGCGCCCGGAAGACAGGATTCCATCACTGGCCACATTGCGATCCACGGTGAATCGAATGCCGCAAGAGGCGGCGCCCGCCTCTTTCATGGCAAAAACAGAGCCAAGCATGTTGGGCCGGCCGGCAGTATGTTCCGCCAGCTTCAGGTAGATGCATCCAATCTCAAGCTTGGAGCGAGCTTCCCGAATATACGGCATCTTATCGGAAAACTTCCCAAGATTGCTCAAGGTCTGGTTCATGCGGATACGGATGGCCTCGGGAGTGACCAGAAGTTGTGTCTGTTTACCGGCATCGAAGCGCATGGTAACATGGCGCTCATGGGCATCGGGGGAGGGGGAGGACGTAGGAACCCTGGCGCGGGAAGAACCCGGGTTAACAACGGCAGTGGGCGAAGATGCTACCATGCTTGACCGAACCTGACGACCTGGCCTAGTCGTGTACGGCACAGGGGGAGGGGGAGGGGCAGCCGCAACCCGACCATACATCGCCGCGCCAGTACGGAGGGATGACACCGGGACAGCAGCGGGAACGGGAACCGGGGCGGGGGACGCGGCAGCTGCCGGGCCGGCAAACTTATTTCGTCTCCCTCTATTGGCACGGCGACCACGAGAATCCTTTCTGTCAACCACGACATAGTCGGTGTTGGGCGATTCATCAAAGGCGACCTTCTTACTACCTGAAGAAGACGCAACACGAACATCAGCAGGAGGGGCGGAAGGAGTCACACCACCGCTCATGCGCTTAGCAGCCTCAGCACGAACCGATCCCCAAATATTCTCCCGCGAGCTCCAGACAGGTGCACCCCTGCCAATCGTCAGCTCAGCCTTATGGGCAACCGTATCCCCTTCCAACCGGGCAATAACAGCCTTCAACAACTTGATTTCTCCTTTCAAAGAGATAATTTCATCCAAGCAGTTGTTCTGTTGTTTGCCCAAGGACTGTATGTCAGCAGCAACCTCCGCAAGGGAACCATACGTCTCCTTCCCTCCAACCAGCCCGTAAATACGGCATCCATCGATTATGGAATCATCGTCAGATTCGGAAGACGATGTAACCGAGCCATGGGAGGAGGCCGGTGAAGACAACAGGGGGACCGCATTGCCGGAACGGATATCCTCAAGACCACTCAACAAAGTCGTATTTACCCTCGAGGGTGACCAATAGCTCATGGTAAGGGGGAGGGCAGAAAGCGACGAAAAGGTCGGGTCGGCGCAAGGGGAAAGGCTACGGGTAGCTGACCGGGGCTGAGCATCGGTGGCCTACCTAGAATCACCCATCCCTGTACAATCAGTATTAGACCCACCGCCCAAGTCCATAGGGGTATCGCGAATGATAACCGCCGACGACGGAACCACTTGGCTAGTGGTCAACAAAGGGGGGGGAGTGCGATCCTCCTTGGGGGGGGCGTTGCCTCGTCATTCCTTGGTGTGAGCGATAAACTAATGGTGCCTCTTGAACACAGGAACAAAGGCAGGGCGGCCAGAGGGAATAGTGGAATCCGGGGCGAAACCAGAACCAGCACCTGGGCGTGTCCAGGGGGAAACAAAGGGGGCAGGGGACGACACCTGAGTGATCCGATCCTCAGGGCGGATGCTACCTGCAGGAGGTGCATAGTCTTCGTCCGACAATCGGTCCAATCGGAAGTTGTTATATAACTTCCGCTTACCAGAGGAAAGTCGCTCAACAGGGGAGGGAAGACGCCGTTGGCTATCGTCAACCTCGACCACAGAAGGAACGTACATGGGATCATGGGACCAGTCCTCGTCAATGGACGGCCAGGATGCAGAGGGGACCATGGGATCAGATGCCATAGTCGAATGGAAACCCGAGCTCACCAATCGGGAGCTGGACGGGGCGAAGGACTGGGAGAAGCCCTCGGGGGAGTGAAAGCGGCCGTCAAAACCCAGAGAAGCGGTGCTGTCGACGTGGCAACCAGCAGAAGCAACAGCAAGGGAATCACAGCCGCGAGCAGCCAATATCCCGAAACAAACCTTTTCGACAGCGTCGAAGGTGCGTAGGTCAAGGCCCGAAACAATATGTCGAACCTCATCATCGAACTCCGAGCTGCCAGAACCGCCATTGGAACAGCCCAAAACGTAAACAATGTGAAGACCACGATAGTCTCCACCCAGGGCAGCGTAGGACAAGCCATGAACGGGTACCAAACCACGTTCACCAGCAGTAGTAGCTCTCCTCGCTGGGGAGGGGGCGTGAGAAAAGGGGGGTGGGGGGCAACAGAATCTCCCATTATGAAGTTTCACCTGTAGCAAAAGGCCAGGCGAGCCACCAAAGAAAAATTCACCGGTAATAAAAGCCCGGCGAGCCACTAAAAGAATACTGCCCGAAGGCCAAGAAGCTCCGACCACCCGAAGGCAAAAATTCCCACCAGGAGCCCGAAGGCAAAAAGAGCGCGACCGTCAACGAAGTGTGTTCACGATATCAAAGCGTGGTGTTGAGGGTGGCAAAACCGTGGATTCTTATTGGTTGCAACAAGAAGACAGGAAAATAGAGGGGAAGAAGCTTGTCCCAACTCCAGCTATCCTATTTCTACTATTGTACTAGTGCAAACACTTGTCATTATCATGAGTCACTGTAGAGAAAACTGTTTCCTGGCTTCAATTTTGGATCTAGAATGGGTTTTCCAAGTGATAAAAGTTGACCAAAAGTTACCTCCTGTGGCATTTCAAATAATCTTGGCATACTCAAAAAGAGTTACTTTAGAGGGTGTTTGGCAGGTCCCAGATTCTGATTGGAAATCGCGTCTTGGGGTTTTCAAATCACATTTTTTGAACCCAAATCAGACCTACACCAAATTGTGATTTGAGATTGGGCCATGCCTAATACTCTTTGATTTGATTATCATTTCTACTAATTGTTTTTACTTTTCTAAGCTTATACTAAATAATTTTTAACAATGTATTTCACACATGAAACAGAATCTGTAAAGGATATAATTAGAGTTGTATAGCAAACCCAATTGTAGATTCTCTTAAACATTCATACTTCTTTATTTCTACCTCTATATAAATCATTTCTATCTATTTTACCTTTCATAATATATGTAATAATAATAAAAAGTATTTTTAACCTTGTTGTAACATCTCCAATCAAGTATGATCCTCTGCTATTATCCTTTTTTAAGAGCTGAGAGATGTTTCAAACCCAGTAGGCATTTGTTGTTTCTCATTCTTTGGACTTATTGAAAGCAAGATTTGTTTAATATACTAACTTCAAGCTGTCAATTTAGCTGAAGAACTAGCAGGACAATTTTAAGAGAAGGTCTTATGGAGAACTCACTCTTACCAGATGAGTTATTGGAAATAATATTCTTAGGTACAAGTACATCAATACTTTCCTTAATGGGACTTATTAAACTGCAAATGAGCCTGTACCAATAAAAATTCAAGCATGGGGCATTATGGTTGAAGGTGGGAAAGTGCATGGCAACGAACATGACCCACAAACAATGTTTTGAGAAAACATCACTTTTGTGAATTGTCAAACGTTGGGCCACTACTACTCATTCAAGAAAAATTCAAATATTAATTAAACACTTGTAAAATTTACCACAACACTAATACCTTTATTCTATTAAAGAATATTTTAGAAATCGGCCTAATTACATAGTTTTATGTGTGTTGTTGTTTTTGGATCCTGGTCGACGACCCCTTCTCCCAGGAACATTTGTTAACAGCTTTCCATCCCCCGCAAGCACCTTCTCAGTCGCCTTCTCTTCCATTTTCTCCAAAGAGGTATTAGTTATAGATAAATTCGATTTATTAACATTATCTGAATGCTTCCTTATTTCTCTCTTTACTCATTGAGCTCATTTTATAGTACTATATTAATATGAAATTTAATTTGCCAAAGAAACAAGATTCTATATGACTGTATACTTAATTGATGTTTGAATCAATACTTAAATACACACTGTAATTTTAATTACATTTCCTATTGTATTTTCCTTATAATACAAACATCATGGTATATCACTTGTATTATATAAGCAAAGAATATTGGTAGCATGTAACACCAGTATAGGAAATAGGATACTGGCAAATAAATGCAACCTTCAAACTGAAATAGTGTAACAAGAAGTTGACTTTACAACATAATTTTTCATGCTATAAAATCCCAAGAAGCTAAGCTTAATTTACAGAGAAAAAAGTGAATTTCTCAAAGTTACAAATTTTTTCACATAAAATGTTCTACAGAGATCGTTAGATGGTAAATAATATTTTCTGAACTGCTGAATATCTACACTAGATGGCTAGCTAGGTGGCTAAGTCAAAAGAAATTATTTGTTGTTGTGGCCCGAGAGTGGGTTTTCTATTGGTACAGGCTCAAATAGAGACTGATTACAAGATACGCGGATCTTCACAAGGAATTGCTCCTAACCCTGGCCCCCAATATACGGAAAAGCTATTAAGCTGACAAAATCTAGAACACATAAAAGAATTCCCATGAATTGAGCTTTAGATCTTCCAACTGCTCAATTGTACTTACTCAGTCTAATTATCACTATATTAAGAAAAAGAACCTAATACTAATTATTAACTCTATCTTATTTTACCCTAACCTAGTACTTAAGATATTATCATTTAATATAACCCCAAATCATGCATATAAATTTCAAATCACAATCGAGTATCCAATCAGATTTCAAAATGTATATGCCAAACACCACCTGATTTCAAGTCAAATCATGATTTCAAATCAGAATTATGGTGTGCCAACCATGCTCTTACTTTGACCATACCTTACAACATGATATAATTTTTCTCAGGTAGACCTGAAGGTTAAGAACTAGGTAACAAGCCAAGATTAGTGATCTAGTTTTGGTAATCTTAAGAATACTTAGGTGCAAATTAAGAGCATGAAAGGCACAGAACAGAAGTGATCCTTTCTCAACAATCATGTTTTATCATCCACTATCCACAGGTGAAAAGTAGGACAGCTTGTTCATACAAAACAAAAATATCTGCTCCGCAAGATTACCCTTGGAGAAAACATTTTAGAAAAACTTGAGTATCGCTGTTGTTGTGATAGTAGGTGTGGTAGAAGTGAATTGAGGGGATATAATAGTTGGCAAGAGACTTGCTATTATCCCTTAGAGTATTTTATAAAATCTATCTATACCTACCAACCCAATTTACTGCAACTCATGTAATCCTTTTCCGTCTTTCTTACCTAAAATACAACTTTTTCAATCCTTATAGCTTGCTTACCACAATCACACACAATTGCCAAAACAACAACCTATTTTCCCTTCTCCCTTGTCTTTTCCTTCAGGAATAGGTTTCTCATTTTACTATTTTGTTTTCAGTTGTGAAGCCTCAAGGATTGACAAATTTCACAATTTCAGGTTCCCTTTTTGAATGCCATGAACCATAAGCTCTGATCCATCATAGTGATGGAGAAAATTAAAAAATACCCACTTGGCTGCCTTCACATCGCGGGCTACTGCCCCCGAACGAGCCAATATAATTCTAAACCCCCATACCGTACAAAGCCCACAAAATACATCACAATATTATTATCTTCAATGACTGGTAAACCGTAGTACTGTACATACGTGCGTTCTCACCCTGTTCCATACCGCACGTCTTTCCAGCTGCTTTCCCCATATATGTAGTGGACCCCTGGTACTTCCCGCCCCCCCACATGGGGCATTCGGCGAGCAAAAAAACGCGAGGTCTAGGCCGGCAACTGGGCAAGTCTATAATCCAAAGGGATATTGCTGGAGTCAAGCAATTGGTTAAGGATTCCGCTCGCAAGAGTATGTTCATAATTTGTGGTGAATTGGTTGGTTTAGCTGAGGAGCGGACACGTTCGCTGCATGTTGCGGATGCTGTTGCGAATCAGGCACGGTGGCATTTGCTGCTACTGCGGTTCTAGGAACCTGATATGCATCTGCGTACATCTGTTGCGGGCTCAAATCATTCGCGGCCGAGCTACTAGGGTGTTGGCTGCATTGCGTCTGCGAGACCCCGGCTGGCAGTTGCTGGGTCGTTGATCTAACCGTGCCTGAGCTCGAGCTCGGGCTGGCTCCATCTATAGGCAAAGGTTGACTAGTGACTCCCTGGGCCGCAGCTTGGGCTGCTTTCTGTGCGTTGGTTTTCCATTTGATACCACAAGCATTACAGACTGTAACATTTTCCCCTTCAATGTCGGCCTTTCGCCAAAGGGATGTTTTGGAAGTCTGACATATGTGGCAACTCTTTGTCGGATCTGCGATCCTCCCTTTCCTAGAGCGGGGGGTCTTGGGGGGTCTTGGGGGCCTGGATATCTTGGGAATTGGTGTCCTGAGTGCGCTGGTGGAGGGGGAAGAGGCAGAGGGTTGAGCAGTAGGCTCTCGAGGAGCCGCCTTATTCAAGCGGTTAGACTAGACCCTCGCATTAACTAATACGCCACGAAGTGGCTCACCTTTCTAATTGCCTTTACCCGCGGCCTCGGCGGTGCTGCTTGAGGTGTGCCCATCACACTCTTAAGGTCGAGTACGGGTGTACTGCTTTCCCTTCTGGTCCTGCGCTCTCGCAGTACCCTGCTGGTTGCATCCGCCTTTTCGTGCACCTCAGGCTTGTCCGGGATTGCCTCACCGAGCTCACGTCCCAGACGGAATACCAGGAAAGTGTCCTCTGCCCTTTTCTTTGATGCCATTATCTCTCCCATATGTTTGCGGGTGATCTCCGGGCTGGCAACCACTCTCTGAAGTATCTCCAAGGGTTTTGGGGTTGTAGACTCCAAAACAACTGTCATGGGTTGGTAATACTCATCTAAGTCATCAACCGGTTTGCGAACTAGAATGAACGAAGCTCGGACCATTGTTCCACCCTTCAGATATTCAAGGATTGAATGTTTGGGGAAAAGGAATCGATCTCCTTGGCTGTAGGAGTCAACAAATTCAAAGACTATAGAGGTAATCTCTTGCTTAGGGGGCTGAGGAAATGGTCGGGGCTTGGGATTTGTCTGCACCAGATGAGGAACAGGAATTCTATTAGGCGTGTGCTGCGGAGGATAGTGCGAGAATTGTGGAGAGTTGGAATGGTTCTGTGAGTGTGGTTGGTGTTGATATTGTTGGTGGTGTTGTTGTCGTGGATAGTGTTGATGCTGATGCTGATGCTGATGTTGGGGTTGCGGGTGTTGTGTGTGCTGAGGTTGCGGTTGTTGTTGATGATGCCTCTGCTGATAGCCCGTATGCGCCTGTTGATGGGATATCTGCGCCGTGTAACCACTCCCAGGGGTGCTAGAAGATCCAGGAACCTGTGTTGGTGGACGTGCTACATGATTATGAATCAACTGAGAATTTGCGACAGGGGTCAAGGCATCAATGTGGCTCTGAAATATCTTCAGTTGTTCCGTGGTCGCCTTCCCGGAGGCAACGATCCGCATGAGGGCTTTCAAATCGGGGTCAGATGCTGCCCGAATAGCGAGAGCCTGGATAACGGGGTCGGGGCGTGAGGCCGCCGGTGGGGGTGCCACTCTAGAAAGGCCTTGTTGGGGAGGATGGCTTTGCTGTGGGCCTTGATGGAGTGGGTGGACAAGGGTCGACGGTCGCGAAGATATGGCCGGATTACCCGTAGTTCTTTGATGAGGGACTGGAGCTACTGGGGCAAGGCTCGACTGTGTCAGGGCGGGATCTGGAGTCCGGGCGACACTCTGTTGGGGAACTTGGTGGTGGACCAATGGTGTCTGAACACCAGCTCCCGAAGATTGCCCATGGTGGGGTGCAGAGCTTTGGCTTGATGCGGTGTTTTCCGAAATTCCCGACTGGGGTGTTGGTGGTAATGTTTGGTTCTGTACAGGATACTGAGGTTGGGGCTGGGGCGCAGATGGGAGAGGGGGAGGTTGCTTAACGGGCTCTAGTACACCAAACAATTTGATCTCAAACTTATGGGGCATAGAGCTCATGGTGCAATTTCCGAGCCTGGTCATGCAATCCTTTGACGGGTTCTTCTCTAGTTCTGCTGGATCTAACTTCCGCGACTTTAACGGTTTTATCCAGAATTTTTCGAAGATATCTCCTTCCACCCATTTCCTTTGAGATCGGATTAGCGATTCTGACATGACCTTGCTGATACTTGGTTAGCAATTCTTTCCACGGGATAGTCGTGATGGCAGGCAAACCTTTCAGCCACAGATTTATAATCGCTCAACAGTAATCCATCTGACTGACGTTGTGGAATAACTGGAAGTGGACCATCCTTTGTAAAAGATGTTGGGACTTCGGGGACGGAGGTTTGCTCTTCCGGGGTTGGAGTTTCGGCAGCAGGGGTTGCACTGCGGTGTTTGGAAGGATGAGACTCCCGAACGGCAATAGTGCGCTTCCGCTTCGCTCCCATCCTGATTTCTTGCGAGTCGGCAGCTATATTGTAGAGCACGCGATGAGGTTGGTGTATTGGTGCAGTGCTTGTGAGGAGAGGGCACAACGCGTGAGGTGGTGCGGGTTTCCAACTGATACTTGAACCAGTGTAACTGTGCTGACCGCATCGATTGGATAATATTCCTGCCAAGCACTCTGTCCATCCCCCAAATAAGCACTTTGAAAACAAGGCCCTATTTTACACTCGGGCCCAGTCCGATTCTGTCAGCTCGCCACTGGATCTGAACAACATCCACTCCTTCCTCAACGCTTAGATCATTCAATTTCACGTCTCCCTATCTCTTTTCTAAATTGCGAGCGAATCATCGCCTGCTTCGACCAAGAAATCATGGCCCGCGACCTTTTTAAGAAGGCTTATTGGCCACTCGTAGCTCTCGGTGCTTCTTATTTCGTCGTTCTTGGGTTATTAACGGTGCCTTGGATTCAAAATAAGTGAGTTGGTTGTATTCATGAGCTCAAGAATCTGAGCTGATATATCATGTTTATCCTAGTGCGATTTATATGCATAGAATGAAGATCACCTGGCGACAGGATCTCACGAAACCGGAAGAATTTGGATTTGCAAGTTCGGACTCTGAATCTCCCACGCAAAACTCAACCCTTATTTGCTAACAAAGCCCTTACAGAAAATCAAGTGGCACCCTTCTTTTTGAAAACCCCGGACGGTGAAGAGATATTCGTGTGGCATGTCCTTCCACTTGGTCTCTACAAAGAACATCGGGAGTCCTTAGTCAGACAAAATACAGGCTTAATCACAAACCCATTGGAATCCGAGAATATAAAGCTCTTAATGGCCGATCCGGAGGCAAGGCTGATTATTCACTGTATGTATACCATTTGAACATGACTTTATATTTAGTACTCCGCGTCCACTGACCGAGATATAGTTCACGGTGTACGCACATCCTACCGCCTCGCTCAGTCATATACTAACGTATACCATCTAGAACACCGGAACAGTCGGAGCGTCATGGAGACCTACATACTTACGATCTCTCTCTGCCAGTGATCCATCTAAAATTCATATAATCGCCCTAGATTACCGAGGATTTGGCCTGTCATCTGGTACCCCGTCGGAACAGGGGTTAATCACAGACGGGATTACCGCCGTGAGCTGGGCTGTTAATACCCTTGGAATCTCACCCTCCAGGATTGCGGTTGTTGGCCAGTCACTAGGAACAGCTGTCGCGATCGGCACTGCGGAAAAGCTAGCAACACACCGAACCAGTCCTATAGAGCTCGCCGCGGTCATCACAATTGCTGGTTTCAGCAATATGAAAGAACTAATCCTGACCTACAATATCTTTGGCTGGCTTCCAGTACTATCACCTTTGAGACCTTACCCTTTTCTACAAAGATTCTTCGCAAGGTTTATCATTGATACGTGGGAATCTGATAGGCGGGCTGCCTCACTCATTAAGTCCAGTAAGAAGTTGAACTTTATCATTCTTCATGCCTATAATGACTTCGAGATCCCATGGCAACACTCTGATAGACTGTTTGTGACTGCTGCCAATGCGGCGCAATCAGGGAATGAACTGACATGGCTCGAGATTATGGGCTTAAAGGAGAAGATTGAATTTGGAGAGGAGAGCTATCAGAACAAGTGGCCGATGGGCAGAAGCAATGGCCATTCCATTGAGCAGTGGGTTGTAAGATGGGGAGGCCACAACCAAGTGGTTGCGAGTGCTGGGGTTTCCGTTATCGTCGCAAAGGCTTTGGGGCTGTAGACCGTCTGTATTAGAGTAAGATATATCATATCTGAAATCCGTTTAATATTTCGTTAGGGTAAAATGGCACGGGTTGTGATAGACTTCATCTGCTGTTAAATTTTATTCAGATTTGGAGATAAATTACAACATTTTCGGGCGGTAATTTGAAGTTGCATCGCCAAAACCAAGGGTGTTAGATCACAATTTGGTTTCCCATCACAATTTGAAGTCATAATTACGTTTGTCAAAAAGCCTCTCGGTTTTAGATTTTTAAGTTCACACCAAAGTATTAGCCCAGGTATAATATCATACCGTTATTTTCTGGGTTTGTACGGGTTTTCGCCAAGACCGGGCATTGCTTAAGGTGGGTTGGGTGCCCGGAGACAAGCAGCAAGCATACTTGTATCATATACTCGAGTATAAAGCACCTACGTAAATGTATCCCTAGTACCGTATCTGAGTAGAGTTTGAAACTGATGGCATTGTGACTAATGAAGGAGAAAAGTGATTCTGAAAGAAAAAAGAAAAGTGATTTGGCCCGGTCTTGAACCAGGGACCACCAGTGTGGTTGACGGGTGTAAGAACCAACTACACCACGAAACCAGCTACACCAGAATAGAATCTTCTCAGAAATAGATGCAAAACTCAAAATACTGTGAAATGTACTGCTCAGTATGGCCATGATGTGAAAATGATAAGGTCTGGGTAAATTTACTCCCACTTACTCAAAATGATTAAGATTCAAGAGGCTAATCCAGAGAAAAGGTCAAGTCTACAAGCTAGAGGCTTAAATTTAACCCTAACCCGCTAGTGCCCTAGTTTGCTCGCACTCATCTGACATCCACCCCCTGCAAACATCTTGTTTCTTCTTCATCACCATCACAGCTCAATTCTGATAAATTCAATGATGCTCACAAATTTCCTTTCTGCCGGTAAAATCAGCCAGAGCATGCAATGGATTTCACTCAAATTCCAAACCATTCCGGTAAGATATTTATGAACCACTCAACCTGAATAAGCTTTACTAACATGTTTGCTGAGCAAGAAACAGGGGAAGAATGTGCCTAGTTCTAGTTACACACTCCTTCTCAAAGCCAACGGCCTTGCCTATCGTCCTGCTATGCCCTACAGTTTTCATCCCTATCCAATTCTAGTCAAGCGTGGCTATAAATCGAAATCGGGAAATTTTTCATTTGCCCAGCTAACTGCCGTGTACGCTGAGCACAAGGAACATATTAAGGCCATTGAGGCGGCCTGGTATAAGCGCATCAAGCAGATGGATGCTGAGAAGAGTGCTGAGAAGGACAAGCTATATCATGAAATGAATGATCATGCTAGGGAAAATAGCCGCCTAGAGGTAATTTAATCTTATGGCCCCTGGGAGTTGCTTCTTTAACATTTTCATAGGCGGTTATTCTGAATGTAGTTGACGACAATCTGCGTATGAAGGGCAATTATAATGTCCGCGGCGCACTTGGTAAGCCTCAATAATACATGTCTCTTGGGTGGTTACTAATAAATAGTGGCAGAAGGGATGGTTTACTTTGCAAAAACAACGGGAAAAATCCAAGTATCACCAGATGCCGGAGTGCAGACCATGCTCGATGTTCTCGCGAGAACTCCAAGATTTGAAAAAATTGCTCAAAAGGTGGCAAAAGACCGTTGCCTTAAGTTTGACAGTCTTAGTTTTCGCGCAAAATGCCTCTATGATGAAGTCTCCAAGCACGTGCATGGGAATGATGTAATGATTACTGTCAGAGCGAAAGACTTCACTCCGGACGAGTGCGGTGCACTGATAGCCTACCTGGAACTGCAAAAGGAGTGGCCTGGTCCCATGAATTGGGTGGTGGAAGAGAAACCTGTTGAGCATGGACCAAAAGCTACCCCATAGCTCAGTGTGGACATGATTGCGGACAGGTCGCAATGGTAGTTCTGTGGTTGTAGATTATTTATGCAACCAGGTCATGGAACAGGATATGGCAGTCACTTGTTTTACATTCCCTTTTTGATGGCCTTGGTCACTTTTACAATTGTTTTCCTTTTTTGCATTTTTTCTTTCTTGGCCTAGGCCCTCTGATAGAAATAATTTCTACATTAGTATGTAGCTACAGTTAAGCTAATGTCTTCGGTAAAATTGATAACGTGAACCATACCCACAAAGCCGCCAAGAAGATATGCTCTGGCCGGCATTTAGAGATATAATAAAACCCCTGGAGGGGAAGCTGTCTTATCACTCATGAATAGCAAATACCCCAACAGTGCGCCCGTAAGATCAGCGGCAACCATCTTGGGAGGTATGCCAAAAGTCTACACGGTGATATCAGCATTTTCTTAATTGCTTTGAGAATGTATTAGTGTCGAGGAAAAGTCGGTGCGAGTCCTTGAACTCCCATACTGGCGATGTCCTGATATAGGTTGAGGGAAGAGAGATCAGGAAGCCACTGCACCTTACGGCTTTATCTGGTAGTGAACTGGAGGGATGAGGGAAAGTGTGATGAATAGTTTGTTTCTTTCCTCTCTTCTTTTCTAGCATGATAATAGACAAATTGACGATTGGTCTCCACTCCTGACTTGGTTATTATCCCTAGTGCCTGAGCTACA
>Ga0307510_10005042_pt1 | contig 15659 bp, 5 predicted proteins | sample 12_EM_MG_FD_207224 | JGI IMG/M metagenome (GOLD analysis project Ga0307510, IMG submission 207224) | Populus trichocarpa ectomycorrhiza microbial communities from riparian zone in the Pacific Northwest, United States - 12_EM | ecosystem: Host-associated > Plants > Roots > Unclassified | place...
TACATAATTCGGACTCCTGGAAGAGAGAATATTTCACTGCAAGATGTAATTAGAACAATAGAGAGGGTAAAAAGTCCATGAGAAAAGAGAGATACGAATCAATAAGATTGACAGTTATTAGCTAATCCAGATCGATGATAACTTTCAGAGACTGGCTTGTTCTGAATTCACATAGATTCCGATTGTTCTAAGGCCATCGGCATCAAAGGATCCATGCAATCCAGCAAATAGAGGCTCATCTCCTGTTTGAAAATCGAATTCAGTACTAAATTCCTTCTTGCAACCGAAAGGACCATAGGTCCCACAGTTCGTAGTAAATGTCAATGAGTTCGCATTTTCATAACTCCAATCGCCACTAATCCCCTTGAGAAACTCACGCGGATAATCAAGCTTAACCTGCTATTCAAATGTAACATTCACATATATATTCCAAATTCAACGAATAAAAATCTTATAGTGATTCAAAATATCTAATCCAGACCCCTTTTGATTTGATTTAACAAACAAGCATGATACATCATAGAGTGAGCAAACAAAATTTTAAGAAAAGAAAACTTTGATCGAAGTTCAAATCAAGGTACAATATATATGGAGTGAGCAAAGAGAGGCTTACAGCATTGAATCTCGAACTAAAAGAATTCCTAACGGGCATCGGAGAAAGCTTGGACAGGACTCCATTCTCTTCAACATACTGAAATTGAATAAAACGGATAAGATTATCGTGAGAAATATAGATGTGGGAGATTTCAGTCCTCCCCTCATGATCCCAGTCTAGTTGGGAGAAACCTCTTTTTCCAGCCCCTAACTTGATCATCTTCAGAGTTTGTTGCTTCAAAAACGAATATCGCTTATGCCTGTTTTATTCTAGCTCATGAAAGCCCAAAATCTGTTATACTTCTAAGTTACGGTTTCTTGGTTTTTTCCTTTTTGAAAAGGGAGAAAAGATGTGCAAGCTTTTGGCTGTTCCACTTCCACAGGAATATAATTAACTTGTACTATAATTGAATTGAAATGGCTTTACTTTATAAAAGCCTTGATTCCCGCTGTAACTTTTTATGATGTTTCCGAGTGTTTTCTAGTAAGTGTTTTCTATTTGTTTTTTAAAATATTATTTATTTTAGAATGTATTAAAATAAATAATTTTTATGTTTTAAAAATTATTTTTGATATTAATATGTTAAAATGATTTGAAAATATTAAAAAAATCAATTTTTTTAATGAAACACAAAAACAAACAATAAAAAAAGCTAAAAAGTAAAAACTGAGTTTTTAGAATAAAAAACACTCCTTTTTCAGCAATCCGAGATGGCTAGCAAATTATTGTAGTTTTGCGATATTCTTATATCAAGCACATGAAGCGTCGTCCACTCAATATATAAACAAGTGCTAGGCGTGAGAACTTGGGTTTTTCTCTCCTAGAAAGTGCCAGTTTTACTTGAGATAATTAATCTTTATTTAAATTAATAATTAAAAAGTCAATTAAAAACTTATTACTTATCTGATTATACCATAGTTTTTAAATATGAAATGAGAGATTTTATGATTATATTTGCAATAAAGTTTTTAATAATTTTATAGATGTCTGTTACCCAATAAATTGTAAAGAAATTGAACATGAATATTCTATTAGAGTTAAAAAAAAAATTATTGTTATTTTTATATGGTTTTCATGAAGTAATTATTATTTGATCTTTTTCATGCAACTACATAATTTTTGTGAAGATATTATTTTTAGTTTTTATTTTTTTAAAATCATGATAAGTTTTTGATTAAAAAACAGCTACTGATAAAAAAAGGTATGTTTTCATATAAAAAACTAATTAATAAATAAATGGGATTTTTGTCTTCAAAGATATTTTTTCTTATGAATATAAAAAAGATATTTATTTGAATTGTCTTGGACTTTTTTTAAAAAAAGGATGCTTTTAATAATAAAAAGATATTTTTGTCAGTGCAAAAAATGCATAAATGCGCGCATGAGGAATCAAGAAATACATTTTCTTCTCTGGAAGTTAAAATCTGCATACTCTTTTGAATATATATTTATTTTGGTTGTTTTATAATTAATTAGAAATTAGCTTTGAAAATTCATGGGATCAATTAATATACGGTTGTAAAATCTAGTCCCTGACTTTTGTCGAATGCAAAATTGTCTTGTGTATTTTGCAAGCTTAACTAAAGTGGTGATTTCAATACTGTTTGTTTGTTATCATCGTTCATCGAGCATTAAAATTAAACAACATATATACTTGAATCTAAATGTAAATAATTAATTAGTTTAAAACCGGTTATAGAAAAGAAACTTAATCTAGCTAGCTAGGTGAACCAAAACTGCATGCTTTGGGATTATTATTTTTTTAAATAATAATCATCACGACAAGGAGATTAATTAATTACATGAATCATCTCCCTTCAACCTAGCTAGCTCCGAGTTGGATTTGAACTCACGTGCATCATGCATGCATCCATGATCCAACCATGCAATACATGTCCTCAAGTTACAATACTAGTGGCGTTGTAAAATTGTGAAGAGTTTTTTCTCTGAAATTGTTATGAGAAGTTAAAAACAATAAAATAATACATAAAATAAAGGAAAAAACGAGCCTAACAAGCCATTAATAAAAACAAAAACATGATGGTGGGTGAAATTGATCAACCATAGACGTCCTAGTTATTGGGTCTAGTCTTTAAGAAATTCTTAATATATATTTTGACCAATTTAAAAGTGAAGAATTAGGTTGTTCTCTTAAGAAAAAAACGAAGAAAAACTAGGAACTGCACCATGTTTTTCTTCTTTGACCGAAATAATTAGTTCCTAGCTATTAGATATATATTACTATTGTTTTCATATTAATTTTGACAAAAACATATTTTTGCTCCATTTTGTTTTTGTTTTAATTGCATGTTAGGTTTTTTCCTTTTTTGTATATTTTTTTTTTTTAATTATTGTAACGATATTTATATATATAAAAAAAAACTCCAGGGTTGTATGACACATTTAACTCATTTAGGATGAGGTTTTTTTAAAAAAATAGTAACATGAAAAGTAAGAATTAAGAAATAATAATTTACTCCTTGTACTCTTAAAATTGTTTTGATTGAAATCTTATGCTTGAAAATCCAAAAGGATAATGTGCCGCGTTAATTCACAGGCAAACTAATGACATTATAGCCCTGTTTGTTTTTACATTTCAAAAATATTTTTGAAAAATATTAAAAATTTTATATTTATTTTTTGCTTCAAATTAATATTTTTTGTGTTTTTAAATCATTTTGATGCGCTAATATCAAAAATAATTTTTTAAAATATAAAAAATATATATTATTTTAATATATTTTCTAGTGAAAAATACTTTAAAAAATAACAGCAACTATACTCTCAAATACGTGCTATAATAATGAAAATACGGTGACAAAATAAAGTATATGGTCAAGAGACTTGATGAATACAAAAAAATAGTACAAAAGTTCAATAATTTTTCTTAAAAGAGTACAAGTTTCAAATAATGGACAAAATTAAATTATTATAGATGTCCGGGGGTTGATTTGGGGTGCTGATGACGCCATTATATTAATTTATAATTAATGTTACTCCCCTCGAAGTGTATTTCATCTCTCCATAGAACTTATAATGGCACTAGTGTTGGGGGAGTGACACATGAACTATAACCAAAATTAAAGGCTCAAGAACACCATAACCAAAATCAAACAAGCTATTAATTAACAAACCACTCGGATGGATTTAGTTTCAAGATTAAAATTTGAAACCAAAATATTCAATTTAAAACCAAATTGCTCGCCCATAGCTTCATCAACCTGCCAGTATAGTGTTTGAGCTCATTCATGATGATAGTATTATTTAACTTAAACAGACTTCTTCAGCACTAGCATGCACACATGCCGTTTTCTAGAGTGTGAAGTACTAGGCATGACAGAAACAAACTCAACACGCCGAAAAAACATGTAGAGCAACAGCACGAAGCTCTAGCACCTAGCTAGCTACAAGTTATGCAACTCCAAGTTCTAAGATTATTAAGGTTATACAGTGTGCTAAAAGTCTCTTGGATCAACAAATACATTCCCTGTTACTTGCCCCATGACCACGGGTTCCTCGTTGTCATCTGTGATATTGTCATTCACTTTCTTCAGGTACCAGAGGTCATTGATGAAAGACATGGAGGATTCTTGGGGCACATGCTCTATTAGAGGATCAGAGACCCCTAGCTCACTAATAATAACCTTGCAGTCCTTCACATTTTCAGCCAATCTTGATGCAAAGCTCCATATGGATTTCATGAGCTCTTGGAGCCTCTCTCCCTCTCCATAAAGCCCGAACAGAAAGAGGAACCCAAATGGTTTCTGTAGCGAGTGACATATTGGGAATTTAAGGCAAGGGAAAATCTTATCTCTTGCATGGCTTAAAGTTGCGTGAAAAAACTTGAACGGATGGTGAGACTTTCTTATATGAAGCTTGTATGCCTCACAAGAATTCCATATGCTAAACATAGCCCAAGAACTTGGAGTTCTAGTGATGATGTCTTCATTCCTTTCATTACTGTGCAAAGTAATCCATTCCTCTTCTTTAAAATAAGATACCCATGTACCAATGCTCAGCTTTTCCTTCAAGATAGCATCAACGTCGGTTGGATATATGTCCTTGCTCTTGAACTTATTGTTGTACAAATAAATGGCCTGGTCTGTTTGCAGCTTCTCTATTTTTATGTCTTGAGACAGGCCCTTTACAGGAAGACTGGCCGGTTGAACAAATATGACCAACGAGGTAAAGTTCATGTAATTGCACTTGGAAGTGAAGAGATTCGTAGAGGCCACATTGTTCTTTTCAGTTGCTAGGAAAGTATAGTGTGCCCCATTTCCTATCAGCCATTCTTCAACTGACTTGACAAGTTCCAGCCCGATCCCCATTCGTCTACATTAATTAGGTTGCACAAATGTACACGTTCATAAATTAGCATAATGCAAGCAAATTAACATATACGTACTGTTTATATGCTCAAGTACTTTTATGCATTTCTCAAACGTAATCTCATGTAGTTAGTATAAACATTATAACAAAACACAGGCAAGGAAGTATGACATTATGAGAGAAAAATAAGATAGATTATTCTCAAAGTATCTTTATATTAACTAAGCAAACGCGTTATCAACTGGGACTATCCATACAAAGCAGGAAAGACAAAGTAGAATTTCGTTTCAAATCTGCTCTTTTCACCTTATTAAGAACAAAAAGAAGCCAAGTAGCTGCTAAATTAAATCCGCTCATATATATATATATATATATATGGTAACTGATCCCTTTCACAAACTAACATCTTAGAACTTCCTATCTCCATGCATGAGGGTGCTCACAAGTCACGAGCATGTGTTTGTGTTCTACATCTTGGCTTATAAAAAAATAAAAATTCTTCTTTGTTATTCAAGATTATTAATTACTTAAGCCTGCTAGTATTCCGTTAGCTTTCAATATTGATGGGATTATCTTTATCAAGATATTTGAACAAATAAGAAGATGATAAACTATATATCATGATGGTTTTATGACAAATAAGTTGTTCGATGATATTTGCAACAAATTAGCTTTTTGAACATGCTCAACATAAGTTCCCTTGTTCAGGAAATTAACCATGAAAAAAACAGTCAACTTGCAAATATACTCAAGTAATAGGGGGGGAGAGAGAGATACCGATGTCTAGGAGAAACTCGAAGGCCTAGGATGCAGCCCAACCTTACATATGATGCTCCAAATCTAGTCCCCACACATTTGATGCATCCTTTAACTACACCGACAAGTTCCCCATTTTCACGCAGCTCGGCAACCTGTAGGCCATTTCAAGCATATCAGTGGTCGACTAGCTAGTTAGCAATCAAGAAAGCTAGCTACACATGTCTTATGGGGGACAAGGGAGTTCATTTCCTTAGTTGTAGAGAGAGTTAGAAGAAAGACAAATGATCAATATTTCACTATAGGTTAGCAAGATCATATTCCGTATAATTTGATTTGGAGAAATTAAGCTGGTAATGGAGAGAGAGAATCCATTGCTGTAGTTCACCCACCAGCATAACATGAACAGGATAGAACCTAATCCTAGATAGAGGGTCGCCCATCATGTTGGTGAAAATGGAGACTTCCTTATTAGATCCTATCTCGCACTTCCTCTCAAGCTTCCCCACCACTTTAATATCCCTGTCTTCATTGTATTCCCTTATTACAACCTTGTTCTCTATACTGCCACTCATGATCTTTGGCTAAAAAGAAAGCAAGTATAACTTGTTACTCGATCTCAAATGGGAAATAAAATTGTTTCAATGGTTTGAATCTTTCTTGAATAGGCTAGCTGCCACAACCTCCTCTTCAATTACTTTCTTATATAATGAAGAAGTCCTATTTGTTTCTTTATTTAATTTAACTTCTTCTTTCTCTTACATATATCTATGCCCTTTTGTTTGTTTCTAGCTGGCTCTGTCGATGTTACACCGTCCAGTTTCACCATGACTGCGTACACTGTTGGTGTGATCGGGATGCCATAAATCCACCTATATGGTTTGTTTACTAGTTAGGTTAATATTTACTCTTCATATTTAGGACGATAAGTAGTAAGCTATCAATATGCATGTATGCTGTGTCACAAAAATGGAACAGTAATGTTACCAAAATGATTCCCAGCTGAATCTCTTAATCTTTGTAATCATTCTATGTTCTATTTACTTTTTCCATGTCAGTTGAAATGAGGACATAAGATTTGTAGTCCTTCATAAAACAAACAGAAACACGGGCACAATTATATGGTGGCTGCTTAATTTCTAGACTAGTCTTCTTTATCCCATTAATCTATCCACACAAAAGGCACAATTAGTACTGTTGTCATCAAACCAGCTCAGGGGCTTATTCATCCATTGATCTATTCACACATACATATATAATATGTATGAAACTCAAAAGATAGACAGCAGATGTCTTTATGAAAAGACTTCTGATATTTGAGTTGTTGTTATGTGGTACAAGGGAATAATTGCATTACCCTACACTATATATATATATATATATATATATATATATATATGATAATCTTGCTTTTGCTGCTGCTCAAAAGCATGCAGGGCCCTTTTAAAGTTTTGTCCAAGTAATTTGTCGATGGTTTTGTAAAATAAGAGAGATTGGGACTCAAGTTGGAGTCCCACTTATAATACAAATTGTTAATAATTACAAAAACAGAATATTGTAATGAAGTTTTAAATAGGTGTTGGCAATCCATATATGCATTATTTTTTCTTTGCTCACAGGCCTCTCGGTTATTTAAATCTTAATTACAATAGTTTGATCGTTATGATTAATATTAGCAACCTGTTGTTATAAGTTCAACTGGAGTCCGCATCTCTTTTATCTCACAAAAAATTATAGATAAACTACAAGCTCAGTGGAACGTCTGTTGGGAGGATTTTCTCTCTTTTTTTCTTCTTATGATGCTGTGGCAGGTTTGTTGTATACCCACTTCCTCGACGTTTGCAAGTAGAATTATAGCTATATATTTATCTCTAGTTAATAAATCAGATCACGTTCTTTTAAATAACATTAACTTATTTTAAAGGCCTGGTTTAAATAGTAAGAACTAAGAAGGGAGGTCGTGTCATAGGTTAGCTTCCATGAATTGCGAGAAGATCTGGAAACGATTCTCATAAATATATTAGTTGTGACAGTGTCAAAAAATAGCTATAGAAACAATTTGTTTCGTTAAATTAAACCCGGTATAGAAAAATGAAAACAGGATAAATCTTCCTGGGCATAGAATCATTAATTTATTATACTTTTCGGTAAGCGGTGTTCTGTCAAGAGTGTGAAAACACATAAGAAAGCTTCTTCTTTCCTGGCGTTTCCAAACGAGATGTCGGCTAGGTTTAGTGGCAGTGCCACCAATGATGTGCGCATTGTGGTATTCATTTGTTATTATTCATTTTGTTGTTTTTGCTGTTTTATTCCCTGCTGCCACACTGATTGATGGAGCAAACACCAAAAAGCCTAAGAAATTCAAATAGAAAACCATGTGAAACAGGTAGGCCATGAAAGGAATATGTATCAATCATTCAGGGCATACTTATGAAGTCTTTGCAGACCCCCTGATTTGCTACTTCATTCAGATCCCAGCTGTTGTTGCAAAGTAGTCTCGCTTCTATGATTGGTTTTTTGTCTTGTAACTTTCTAGCTCGTTTAAAGAATCCATATGATTAGAGGGATAGGAATAATCATACAGACCCAGTTAATATTCGGGTCGGGGCTGGAAAAAAAAACCCGAAAGGATAAACTAGAGAGAGAGAGAGAGAGAGAGCGCTTAGGATTCATTCTCTCCCGCTCATAGTCGTCTCACTCTGCGCATGATAAAATGTACCGAAACCAAAGATTAGTAGTGGCTATGGCGGTAACAACAACGACACCACTAGCAACAACGACACCAGTAGCAGTAGTTGATGTCTCCCCATGTGATTACCAATTCCGCCGAGCTCGAGCTATCATTATCGATCTCTTCAGTATCTATTTGGGCATAGATAATCTCTTTCAGTACTCTGCTCAATCCCATCAATCACCTTCAAAAAAAAAATGAAAATATCAGTCATGAATACTTTTTAATTCTCGTTTGACGGCGAAGCAGCCTCTAAGAACCTGATGGTTCAGTTTCACGAGCCGCTATGATTTTTAAATTTATATTTTATTCAAGGATTATTCTCTTATTATTATTACTTATTTAAAATTACTTTTATTTCAAGAACAAGACCGGAAAACGTGTTCTTGCTCTCGGCAGAGAGCTTCCTACTCCAAATGAGCAATTTCTTTTAGATTTTGAGCAACCTCGTGCCCAATTTCAAGTAAAAATATTTTACCATCAAATTACATCATTTTTATTTTTTTTTGTCTAGCTCTGTTTAAATGGTAAAAAAAATATTGTAATTTGACAATGTGACGTGTTTAATTATACGCGTGTGTTGTTTACATAATCTATTTTAGTTTTAATTCACGTGAGCCCATAAAACAATGAACTACACTATATTATTCTTAAAAACATTATGATTAAATGTTTCACTTTATACAATAGAGTTATATAAAATTACTTTAAAACACTATTTAATATTTCAAATTTCTAAGCTAAATTAAATAATTATATAATATGATATTATAGTCTTAGAAACTAAGTTTAAATATTACAATTCTATTATTTCTGAATCTTTATCTATGAGATTACAATTTATCCGTACCACTCCTTTTTCAGTGACATTATGTAATGTGTAATTAATATTTTAGGAAAGATAATGTGAGAGGAGACGAAGGAAGGAAAAAAAAGAGGTGAGGGATGGTCAAGTACATGCCCCACGTCTCAGAGACCTGAATGTTCTGTCAAAAACACTTGAGATATGCAAGTCAGGAAAACGAGTGATGGAGAAGAGACGTATAAATATAATTTATACTATGACTCTGAACTTTTATCAATTAATGTTTTAGCATATGCCAACAGGAAAAACAAAAAAAGCCCCCCATAAAAGGGGAGTCGGGATGCATAACTAGCTAGTCTAGGACGTCGTGTTTTTTTTCGATTTTTTTTTTCTATGTAGACTTTTTTTATATGTATAATTGATATGTATTTTTAAAAAAAAAAATTAATAATTTAATCTGATATAAAATATGCAATTATCCAGGTTTACGGTAATAGTTATAATTTTCAATCCGACCGTTGAATCAGACTAAAATTTTATGTGGAGTCGCCTGACATATTTTTCTATTTTAAGTTAAAATTTTAGGTGAATCGTAGTTTGGAAAGACATCAAAAATACTTGTCAATCAGAGTCCTACCTCTACGCATATTTTAGGATATTTTTTTTATAATTTACTTGAACCTTCAATGAATTTGTTATCTCAGATTTATTCGACACTAGCATGGTCGATGATTGGAAACCGTGACAGATCCTTTTTTTTCAATAGGATGGTTTAATAAATCCTAATTATTATAATGTCAATAAATAATTGCATGTAAACTTCATTATAAAAATAAATTTTAAAACTGTAAACACTGAACCTATCAACACGATTAAACACGCTTTGGCTTTCTTTTAAACTTGAAGTTTGATTGTGGATTGAAACGTCGTCGTGGAGAAGAAACCGTTAACACATAGTAATTTGTTTTTCTGGATAATACAATTAATACGATGATTTTAGGATTCTATATATTAATATATAAATATCCTAAATCATGCAGAATTAATACCAAATTCCCCAGATCCCAACATGCACGCTTTCATTTTATTTTTTTTCCCTTTACTTGCACAATCTAATTAAAATCTTGATTTTTTCGTCTTCGTGCCCACTGCCCTGTGTAGCAAACATGGACACCTGATAGTTCTGTGAAAAGGGCAAGGGCGGGAGTAAAATGTGTGTTGTACTCGTTTTTCACTCTCCCTGGCGAGTTACCAGCAAGTTTTAGCGAGGTGGTACGTGGGGATAAGAAGGAATACAAAGGCAGCACTGTTTGATATCCAGCTCAAAAAAAAAGAGAGAGAGCTATGCAAAAGATGTATATGACACGTACTGGTCTTTTTTGTCCCAACACTGACGTCTTGGACGCATGGATACAGCAGGAATTCCAGCTCACTATAGTTCCAACACGTGTCCTATTTCTTGAAAATAAATTCATATCCATTTAGTACATATATTTTGAAATTCATACAACTCAATTGATTGGTGTCGTGAGTTAGTTTCTTATGGCCATCTCCAAGAAGGAAGAAAACAAGCGAGGCGCGCCTTTTTATTAGACAAGGACGATTTTTGCGCCTGGAGAGAGGCCCCCTTGTTATCATCACAGACCGAAAGACTAAAAAAAAAAACAGAGAGAGAGTTAAAAGTGGTCTGGGCTTCGTATGGTCTTGTGCAGGCCACCTAAGCAATAGAAACAAAATTGTTAAACATATATGTCCAAGACACGTGTGGACATAGGGTGCCTTCGTTTTTTTTTTCTTTTTTAATTAGTTTTTTTATATATATATATATATATATTCTCCGTCGGTTTTTAAAAGTTCTTTCTGTTTCATCTCCGGCATTAACCGGACTTTTTTCTTTGTTCGGTGTATGCGTTCTCCATTTAAATTCGAGTTTAAGATAATAGCGAGAAGGGCATCTAAATCAACACTTCGAGATTCTTCTTTTTCTTGATCCAAGATTTAGGCAGGGAGAGAAACGAGAAGACAGAAAAAAGATTTTGTGAGAAACAATCTCACCGCCACTGAATTTGAGAATCCACGGACGAAACTTTATCATAACACACTTTGCTAGCTGCTCATGATATACCGAATTGTGGTTCAGCCGGGGATATCAGTAGGAATTTATGTTCGAATTGTTCGTCCTTTCCTCTCGGAATCAAACACCATGGAAAAAGCGAGTTCAGTGGTTATAAATTTAACGTGGATCATAACCTCTCTCGGTATATGATCCTATATTACTTCGAGGTACCAACGAAGAACTCATTCAAGGACCGCAGATTAGTTTGTTTCATAAAAAAAAAGGTTTTTTAAAAATTATTTTCTAAACTTTTGTATTATCATTTAAAATAATACTTTACAACTAAAAAAATAAATAGAAATTTTTTAATATTATTTTGAATAAAATATATTTTAAAAAAAATTATAGAAAATTAATCGTTGATTTTTTAATTACCATATATATTTTTTGCATTTTTTTTATTCTTTTTAATTTCATTCCTTCAAATTTATTTTAATTTAACCCTAGCCTAAATGCCACACAATGGACTATCAAGTGATTAAATCAAGAAAGAACAATGAAAAGTGAAATGAAAAGGCAAGGATATATTGTACTGACCTTAGTTAACACATGAGATTTTATGATCCCTGTAATAGACACAACAACAATAAGTTAACTTGGTTGGATAATCTTTTTTCCTCCCCTGTTCTCTTTCTAGTTAGGGTTTGAATGAGTTTTGATTGAGCTCAGGTTGGATTAAGTCTAGAACTACATTGAAAAGTTATAAAAAAATTAAAGATAAAATTTAAAAAATATATCATATTGTATCAACCCCGATCAAAATTGGGTTAAGCCATCAAATTAACAACTCGGGTCATGAACATGATCCCAACAAGGTGATTCATTTGGGCAACGAGTCTCTTTGTTGTCCTATCCCTTATTCTCTTTCTAGCTAGGCCTTAATTGATTCTTTTTTAGCTACAAGTTGGATGAAATTCAAGACTAGATTAAATGACATGAAAAATTAAAGATAAAATAAAATAAAAACTTAATTTTGTCATTAAATTCAATTGGTGTAAAGGAAATGGAAGCAACACGCGCACGCACACATGTGTGTTTCAAGAACTAGCGTGTCAAGAGGCAATCAAGGTTAGTACAACAAGTGCGGTCTCTTTCAAGACTCGATGGTGGTCTTTTTTAATGTCGATGAAATTGTCTTGTTAAGCTCTTTATACCAAGGCGGCACTTGTCAATGTCAAACTCCTAACTTGATTTTGATGATATTTTCTTTTTTTTTATGTCATCCGTTGTCTCGAGATTTGTGCAATAATATAAAAAACACTATAGTTGTTCGTAATGTTTTATTTGTATGTGCAAAGTGCTTTCTACCGTGGAAAAGACTTTTTGAATTTAATCTTTACCAGGACAAGTGAGACTAAGATAGCAAAAGCATACATGATTTTTTAAAAAAACTAAATGATAACAAATGATAAAATTGTATTTTTTTAACTTAAAAAAAAAATTACACCATTGATAATAAAAAGGATGAAATCAAGAGATAAAAAATACATTAAACAATAAAAAAAAACAATTAAATGTTATGGCTAAACTCATAAAAAAAAGACACATAAAAAACTCATACTCGCCCATCTAGGAGTGATTTCAAAGCCAAGGCTTGCGTGCTTTGGTTTGACATATATTCTTTAGTCTTTTTAAAGAGCGGACAACCTATTGCTCACCTCTTTTTTTTTTTTGAAAAAAATAATTAGATGACTTGCCTATTAAGATAGAAAAGAAGTCATTCCTCTTCTTAGATTTACTTTTTAGACAATATTAAAATTTAAAATAACCATTATCGTACTTCTTTTATCAAATGAAACTTAAAAACACTAAGATCAATCATTTTTATAGTTCGGCAAAAATGATAACTCTCTCTACATTAAAATAATATATCCAGTGATACTCCCCCTCTTCTCTCACAAATTAGAGATTAAAAGATAAAAATAATAATTTTTTGTACTAAAATTAAATTTGAAAAAAAATTAAGGGATGGAAAAGGTATAATTTTAAAAATTAGAGGATTAAATTGAACTTCTCATACCAACTTTGAACACACCACTTATTTTTAATGCCTTTTCAACCCGGTCTTCTTCCTTTAAAATTTTGCTCCTGTTCAACAAACAAAAAACAATTGCAAAGGACTCAATCGATAGAAAAAAAAGTTTGGAAATCAAAATGAAAAATATCGGTTGTAATCAACAGTATGCACTTTGAGAGTATGTACAGTATTTTAAACTAATGAAAATCACCCGCCCGTTTTAGTTTTTTTTTTAAAAAAAAATTAATACGGTACTCATTTTATGTTAAGTTTCTGGAATAGGAGCAAACGCGAAAAATGAAAATGAGACCAGGATACAAAGACCAACCAACCAGCTACTCTCTAACCCTCCAATCCTATGGGACCATGATATGGTAACGCTACTCTAATCATGCAAATCATCAATCTTTTTCAGTTTTTACTTACATTGACAACTAGCTCTCGCCCACACCGAATCAGAACTCCCAGCGTCCGTATCCACATACAAAGACGGACCCCACTGATTTACACAGCCAATAGCCACGTCAGTACCGCCACCAGGACGCCCATGCATCGCACCACTATCATCCACAATGCTACTCACACCTCTCATCCTCCTAGATCTTCTCCCCTTCTTGCGACGACCGCACAAAACTCTTCAAAGCATCGTCATGACCGTTGGATTTGACTTCATCATTAGTTTTGTGATTGAAAAGCACGGTCTCGATAGATTGGTCTGAACACTCCTGCCATTTCATAGATTCCAAGTCTTGTTTCGCTTCACCGAGCGAGAGTGATGCGTCATCGTACGGTAAGAAATTGTCTTCCAGTGTCGATCGCTGTGTTGCTCTAAAAATTAAAAATTAAGAAAATAAAATGAAAAATGCAGCAATTGAGAAGAGGTTAAATCACGTGCCTTGGAGCGCTTGTGTGTTCTTCTGAATCCATGCATCAGAATAATCTGCGCAAAAATAAAAGAAAAATAATTAGGAAGATAAATAAGGTTTTGTTTGGTTGGTGAGAAGTGGAGAGAAAATGGAAGGATCGTGATAAGTGATACCTGATTAATCTGGGCGGCGGTTAAAGCATCATCATTGAAAGGATCTTCGAGGAAGAAGGCGTGGTCTTCAAGTGAAAGTGTTTTCTTTCGCCTCGGAATTTTCTGATCGCTGACGCTCGGACTCTCTCTCACTGACTCGTTTTCTTTTCACTGTGTGGATACTGTAGCTGAGAAGTGAGAGGGTGTGGTGGGGTCGTGGGATTTTGGTTGGCTTATAACGGATTCATCCCTCTTTGTGGTGGAAAATTACCAGCACGATGCACCTCTGTCCTCATCCTCAGCTCTTGTGTGCTGGGTCCCTATTTATGGGATTATTGACAACTACTTGGAATTTCTGTTAATAAACACAAACATTCACCATTTTTTTTTTCTCGAGACGAAATAATCTAAAATTAAAACCAGTCTACATCTTTTCAATGTTTTCATCTGCATTTTTAAACATCAGGGAAATGTTGGCCTAGTTAAAGAAAATGATGTGTGTGGTCCTAAGCTATTAAATGATCAAAGCGTAAATAGTTTTTATCTATTTAATTTATTGAATGCAGATAGTTTCTGAGGAAAACTAATGAAAAAAATTGGTCATTTTATAAGTTATGTTATTTTTCGATCCAGATTAAAATTAGTATTTATAACCTAGCTATCATGTGACATTAAATAACTTTAAATGCGCACCGGATTCCAGTGTAAATTTGTGAGTTACGTGATATTTATATAATAAATACTAACCTTAGAAAGTATATAGCTCTATGTTTTCTCCTCTCCTTTATAATAAAATAAATAAATAAATAAAATCATTTAGTAGGTGTTCAAATGGTAAGAGTTTGAAATTAAGGGGTTTGCTCCCCCTGTGGTCTAGATTCAAGCCTTGTGGTTGCTAATATAATGACCACTGGAGGCTTATATGGTCATTAACTTCAGGACCCGTGGGATTAGTCGAGGTGCACCCAAGCTGACCTAGACACCCACGTTAATAAAAAAGTAAAATTAAATAAATACTAAGGCTATGTTTGTTTTCCGGAATTCAGTTTCCGGGAAATCATTTTCCTATGTTTATTTGATAATATGAAAGTTGGTCAACGAAAAACACTTTCCGGAAGTTGTGAAAAATTTAGAAATGTCATATTATTAGTTGATTATATCAAATTTGATCATCAAACTTTTGATTGCTATATATATTTTGTTTTGAATATTTATTTTTCAATTTCATCTCTTAAAATTTAATTTTTATATTAACTTTGGTCCTCATTTTTATAATTGTTATTTACTTTTTC
>Ga0307510_10005043_pt1 | contig 15658 bp, 12 predicted proteins | sample 12_EM_MG_FD_207224 | JGI IMG/M metagenome (GOLD analysis project Ga0307510, IMG submission 207224) | Populus trichocarpa ectomycorrhiza microbial communities from riparian zone in the Pacific Northwest, United States - 12_EM | ecosystem: Host-associated > Plants > Roots > Unclassified | place...
GAAGAAAGAAGAAGAAGAAGACATACCCAAGCATGGAGGAAAAGAGAAGGAGATGAGGAGAGAAAAGAAGAGAAAGAAATATATATTGATGTTTTTTACATATAGTGAAGAAGAAGAAGAACAAGAACAAGAAGAAGAAGAATAATAAGGAGAAGAAATGAGTCTGTCTCTTGTGAAATAAGGGGATTCAGGCTTTTTATTGGGGCGTGTTACCGACGGATAATTGAATATTAATATTTTTTAATTATTCCGTCGGTAATTCCATCGGTAATATTTAATTTAAATTTTCAATTTCATAAAATTTTTTCAGAAACCGCCAACAATTACCGACGGTTTTTCAGTCCGTCGGTGATTCCGTCTGTAATATTTAAATGAAAATTTTAAATTAATTGAATTTTTTCAGAAAACCGCCAAATAACACTCTCTGGAAAATACCGACGGAAAATTCCGTCGATGATTCCCTTTGTAATTGACATGATGAACAGTGTTCACAGTTTACCGACGGAATTACCGAGGGAGTTTACCGACAGAAAATTCCGTCGGTAGTTCCGTTGGTAAAAATGACACGTCATCTTTTTTTTTTGCTTTGTTTTAAATTTTTTTCCCACGGTAATTCCGTCGGTATATACCGAGGGAATATTTCCGTCGGTAAAATCCCTCGAAAATTTACCGACGAAAATATTCTGTCGGTATTTCCGTTTGTATTTATCAATTTTCTGGTAGTGTAAGCACAAAAAAACACTTCTCTCCCTAAGAGGCGCCTTTAAAAAAGGACAAAACTCTCTATGTAATTCCAGCGGGACAATACCTCTTAAGATGCCTACCATATACGAGTGTGAGCACACATCATCATTGACGTTGTCTATAGAAATGTTAGCAATAGGCGACTACCCAAGCCCCTCGCCTAGGGGGCTATGATAATGCCACTATCCCACATCAGCTAGGAGACGGGATTCTTAATCACTTATAAACACAAAACACACCTCTCTACCTAAGAGGCGCCTTTTAAAAAGAATAAAACTCACTATGTGATTCCAGTAAGACAATACTTTTTGGAGGGCCTGCCATGTATAGGTGTGGACACACATCATTATTGGCACCGTCTGTGGGAATGTCAGCCATGTGCAACTACCCAAGCCCCTTGTATGGAGGGCTATGATGATATCACTATCCCACGTTGACTAGGAGACGAAGACTTTAGTCGTTTATAAGCACAAAAGGCACCTCTCTCCCCAATAGACGCCTTTTAAAAAGGACAAAACTTATTATATGGTTCTAGTGAGACAAAACCTCTTAGGAGGCCTACCATGTGTGGGTGTGGGCATACATGATGATGTCACTATCTCACATCAATTAGGAGACAAGGGCCTTAGTCACTTATAAGCACAAAAGGCATATCTCTCCCTAAGAGGCGCATTCTAAAAAGGACAAAACTCACTATGTGGTTCCTGTAACACCCACACTATTTTGTGTGTTTATACTTAAGTCCATTCATCATACATGTAACACCCTACACTTTCACGTGCGTTTATGTTCAATCACATCGATTATATATATAAGAAAAAGGAATAAATGTTCTTAATTTAAATACTTATTATAAACTTAAATGAATAAGTTAACAAATCATAAGGTTAAATCCCAGGCTAGATGGCAACCAAATAATCATTAATCCTGTTGTGTATGAAATGAACCTTTAAGGTAGAAACATGTATTGGTAAATATTAAAGAAAAGAAATATAGTCAATTCATTAGCAACTATTAACATCCCATTGATAATAGTTTTTTTTTTCAATGAGGAAAGTAACAAACCATTATCTTAGAATTTTACCAAAATATCTCTTTTTTAATTTATCAACATCATAAATTCTTAGCCTATATGTCTCTATTTATCCAACTTTATAAGTTTAATTTCCAATCACAAGAATTTAAAATCATATTATGATATTTATGTACATTAGTTCCTTTACATAAAAACAACTCAATACATGTAACCTATAATTCTCATACCTCAGACGTTCAACTTGTATATCTAGTAGATGCACCATCAGAAATATCTTCACTAAAGTGGAAAGTTATATTTTTATTGTTAATAATGGTGCTTGTCCCTGTGGTTGATTCCATCAAACTATATTCTTAACATGTCTTCTAATTCATTTCCATCTTACTCATAATTCTTTCATTCACATATACTTAATACCCTTCAAATCAATTATATATGTACTTTAGCTTATTTAGGTAAATCCTTCATTCCTATCTAACTTGTGCCTACTTGGTTCCTTTTAACTTCGTATGTATATATTCTTTATTCATAATTACATCATTTGGCTCATTTTTTATACCACCAATTATCTTTTCCTTTTCAAATATTTCCCGATCCAGATTCATTATTGGGGCTAAGAAATCAAATTTCAAATGCACATTTTGTCATTGTATACAATTAATTTTAATCTTCTTCTAAAACTTTACCACATTAATACATTTTTCGGTAATCAGTCATGCTAATGCTTCTAGCCTCTTTTCGGTTACCTAGTCAAATAATTCATCCTAGTCATCAGATACACTGATGCCTTTAGCCCTTTTTCTTGGTCAGCTAGTTAATTAATTCATCCCGGTCATCAAATATAGTGATGCCTCTAGTTATTTCTTCTTTATTTTTCATTATCTTAAGGTATTTCTATTACATTCCATCTCAATTACCTCAATCTACCACAATTTCATAATATCCCCAATCATATACGTGTACATAAATTAATACATCATGAAAGGTTTTTTCCCCACTTTCCTTTATTTTGGCCGCAACTTAGGCCTTGTTGTTGACATTTGGGTCACATATTAATATTTTATGTCTTTTGATGATAACAATTAAATGAAATTAGACTAATAATATGCTTGGTTGAGAATAAATTTAAACAGGTTTATATGAAGATCATCAATAAGCATGAAGAATTAAATGAAGAAATCAATCAATAAGTCCAAGATGCAAAACAAGTGAAGACTTAATTATTAAGGATTCATTTTAGTGCAAATTATGTAAAGCTTTATATCTAATTTGATAACACAAATTAAAATGAATTCACACTCTTCACATTGCATGCATTATATAATTGATATGCATTTAGTTGGTTCAAGATTCATCAGGCTTAAAACTGCTAAAACTAGATTTTAAGTTGAATCGGTCAACCACTTGGCCATACCAAGATAATCGGTCGATCGCTTGTTCATCCAAGATTAACACCTGGGAATTTGCAGGAACTGCTCGACCGATTGACTTGACCAATATGAACCGATTGACTATGTCATCTGTTAGAGGAGCACTAACAGCTATAAAAACAACTAGTTTTTTTAGAAACATATATATAGCTTATCTAATTGCAGACTTAAACACTGAAATTTAATATATATTATATACAAGCTATTTTATGAGCAAAAACAACTTTCAATCATCAATCCTAAATTATACTCATATTTATGCATTAAAACATTCATATTCTTACACAAGAGTATAAATTCTCATATTCAGTATACTTAAACACCTTCATGCATTCTAAATACTATTGAGTGAGCTATAGAGATATAAGCTCCAATTATATTATCTACTCTTTGAAAGAGTTTTACATATTTCAAACAAATTATAATCCTTCAAGAGTTTATGTGAAAAACTATTAGTCATTGGTGAGGTACATCACCAAGGTGAAAAATCTTAAAGAAAGTATTCCTTCAAGTGATGAAAAGGCTTGGTGAGGATTCATTAAAGACATTATAATCTTTGGCTTGGATTAGTAAAGAATACAATACTTAAGATCGGTTTGGTGCTTAAGGTATGAATGTAGGCATGCCGAACCACGTTAAAAACCAAGTTTGTAATTTCTATCTATATACTCTTTACTTTAAGCACTCTAATTATATTGTTGCTTAATTATGTTTAATTAAGTTAATTATAATATTTATTATTATTAGTAAAACACCTAATTCACCCCCTTTTAGGTGTTATTGTTACCTTAATCCTAGAACAACAATTGATATAAGAGCCTAGTTCCCTTTATATAAGTTTGCTTAGACTTTGAGTAGAATGACAACCACTAGTTTTAATGTTCAAAATGAAGGATCATCAACCTCTAGGCCACCTTTCTTTGATGGTAATGACTATGCCTATTAGAAAGCTATGATGATTATATATCTTTAATATGTTGATTATGATTTATGGTTATCTATTGAAAATGGACCAAACAAACGTACTAAGATTGAAATGATATAATGGTTCCTAAACCTAGAAAGAATATACCGATGATGATAAAAAGTTGTTATTTATGGATGCTAAAGCTATGGATATTTTGTATTATGCATTAAGTAGAAGTGAATTCAATAGGATCACAAATGCAAAAATGCTAGAGATATATGGCATGCATTAGAGATAACACATGAAGGAACGAATCAAGTAAACAAATAAAAAGTTGACATGTTAGTGCATCAATATGAGTTATTTAAAATGCTTCCAAATGAATCAATAACTAGTATATTTACTAGAATGACAACTATCAATAATAATTAAAATGCTCTTGGTAGACTTATACTAATATCGATCCCGTGAGCAAAATTCTTATGTCCTTGCTAAATATTGGAAAGAAAAGAAAAAGGCAATCCGAGAAGCTAAGGATTTCATCAAACTTTCATTGAAAGAACTCATCAGATCATTTATGACTCATGAAATCACTATGGAAAAGCAATAACTAGAAGAGAAGCCAAATAAGAATTTGGAATTCAAAACCATACACCATATTGATAGTGATGATGATGATGATGAAGTAGAGAGGACATTGCATTTATCATAAGACAATTCCAAAATTTCCTAAGAAAGAAGCAAGGGAACAAAAAGTTCTTAAACTTCAAGAATGATGAAAATAAGAAAGAATCTAGCAAGGAAGCACTTAGTGTTACAAGTGCACAAGACATGACATATAAAGGTTGATTGCCCTCTTTTTCAAAATAAGAAGAAGAACCATCATCACAAACAAGTAATAAAAGAAAATGGAGTGATGACTCAGACTCTAACTCAAGTGATAATGAAGAGCATGTTCTAAACATGTGTTTCATGACAATTGAAAGTGATAATGAGGTAATCTCTTTGGATGATGAATCTGATCTCTCTTATAATGATGCATTTTAGACATTGTATGATGAATATAAGAAGTTAGGTTCCAAGTATAGCTTATTGAAAAAAAAAACCATGCATGTTTACTTGTTAAAAATGATAATTAAAAAAAAGCATGCATTGTAATTAATGATAACGATAAAATGAACTAACTTGAAGAGGAAAACAAGGCTTTAAAGGAAATGATTGATAATTTAAACACTATACTAACTAAATTCACTCAAGGCTTTAAGATCTTAGAAACCATACTTGCTAATCAAATATGTGTTTTCAATAAAAGAGGTTTAGGCTATCAACCTAAGAAAAGTAAAAATATTTAAAAAATTACTTCGTTAAAGCCAAATAATCAAATGACTCAAACTAAACACGTAACTATTGTAGAAGCATTAGTCATTTGATTTATGCATGTCCTATTAAGAATGACAGAGTTAGTAATATAAATTAGGTTCCAAAAGAAACTATCACTAACCACAAAGGACCCAAAAAAGTATGGCATCAAAAACCTCATCTTGATTTTGTGTGTATGGAAATCAAGGGAATATAATGAGTGGTTCTTGGATAGTGCTTGCTTAAGACACATGACTAAAGATAATTCATTGTTCCCAAGTATTACCAAGATCAATGGTTGAAAAGTCATATTTGGAGACAACTCAAAAGGAAAGATCATTGGGGTTGACAATATTAGAGGTAAGTCCTTTCCCTCTATAGAAAGTGTGTTTCTTGTAAATAGTCTAAAATATAATTTGTTAAGTATTAGTTAATTGTGTGATAAAGGCTACAGAATTATGTTTGACCATGCATGTTGTTTAATCCTTGAAAATGATAAAGTTCTATTTGTTGATAATAGAAAAGGAAATGTCTATAATATTAAGATTGATGCATGCATGAGGATAAAAAATTGCCTTATTGCTTGCATTAATGATAGTTTTATTTGGCATAGAAGATAAGGTCATATAAGCATGGACATTTTTTCTAAATTTGTCAAAAATGAACTTGTTAAAGGTCTCCCTCATATTGCATTTAAAAATAAAAATTTATGTGATGTTTGCTAAATAGGTAAACAAGTAAGAACACTTTTTAAGAGAAAAAATCACATTTCTACTAAAAGACCTTTAAAATTGCTACACATAGATCTATTTGGACCAACTAGAGCTAGAAGCATAAGTGGTAATATATATGTGTTTGTAATTGTAAATGACTTTACAAGATATACATGAGTTTTGTTTTAAAAATCAAAAGATGAAACTATTTATGAATTTGTAAAGTTTTCAAATAAAGTTGAAAATGAAAAAGGCTTTAAAATCACAAAAATAAGGAGTGATTATGGTGGCAAATTTATAAATGATTTGTTTGAAACATTTTGTGAAGAAAAAGAATACCACCATAAATTTTCAACACCTAAAACTCCCCAACAAAATTGGGTTATGGAAAGGAAAATGTGGTCTCTTCAAGAAATGGTAAGAACAATGTTAAATGAATTTGATACCCCTAAATGCTTTTGGACGGAAGCTGTAAACACATGTTATTATGTTTTAAATCGCATTTCCTTGAGATCAGAGTTGAAAAAGACTCCTTATAAGTTTTGGAGAGGTAGGAAACCCAACATCTTATATTTCAAAGATTTTTGTTCATAAGGTTTTATTCTTAACACCAAGGATAATTTGGATAAGTTTGATTTAAAATCCAATGTTGGTATTTTTCTTGGTTATTCCTCTTCTAGCAAGGCTTATAAAACACTTTGTCTTGAGGAGTCCATACATGTCGTATTTGAGTAAACTCAAAACAAAAAAATTATTGAGATTCTAGATGACATTAATAAAAGTGTTCAACATTTGAGTTTTAATAATAAGACCCCCATGAAGGTTAACAATGAAGAAATGGACAAAGACCAACCAAACACAAACAATCAATACAAGATGGTAAGTAACTCGTTTGTGCCACCAAATGAGCTAAAGTATGTAAACTCTCATCCTTCCAAGTTCATTATTGGTAATCCCGTTGAACGAACTAAGACTAGAGTATCTCTTAGAAACATTAATGAGCATTGTTTATTTGTTTCGCATATAGAGCTCAAATCCTTCTTAGAAGCAAAAAATGATGTAAATTGGACCTTATCCATGCAAGATGGTCTAAACCAATTTAAAAGGAATGATGTTTGGGAACTATTCCCTAGACCTAAAAATCAATCTATTATAAGAACAAAATGGGTTTATAGGAACAAAATTGATGAGCATGGGACCATAATTAAAAACAAAGTTAGACTAGTTGCCAAATGTTATAATCAAGAAGAAGGTGTTGATTATGAAGAAACATTTGCATAGTGGCTGGACTAGAATCAATAAGAACGCTTTTAGCTTTTGCATGCCATGCTAATTTTAAACCTTTTCAAATGGATATCAAAAGTGCATTTTTAAATGGTTTTATCATGGAAGAGGTATATGTTAAGCAACCTCAAGGTTTTGAAAACTTTCATGTACCTGATCATGTTTTCAAACTAAAAAATGTTTTATATGTTTTAAAATAAGCACCTAGAGCTTAGTATGATAGATTAAAGACTTTTCTCATTGAAAATGATTTCAACATTGACAAAATCAACATTACCCTCTTCACAAAGAGAAAAGGTAAATATATATTACTGTACAAATATATATTGATGATATTATATTTGGTGTTATTAACGAATCTCTATATAAGGAATTTGCAAAGTGCATGCAAGATGAATTTAAAATGAGCATGATGGGAGAATTGAACTTTTTTTTTTGTTGCAAATCAAGCAAACTAGAGATGGCATATTCATCAACCAAAGCAAGTACATCAATGATTTATTAAAGAGATTTGAGATGAAATAAGTCAAGGAAGCCGACACACCCATGGAAACATCAACAAAGTTTGATATGGATGAAAACGGTAAGAATGTAGCCATCATCAAATATCAAGGTATGATTGGCTCATTGTTATATTTAACTGCAAGGAGACCCGATATTATGTTTAGTGTTTATCTATGTGCACGTTTTCAAGCATATCCTAAAAAATCTCATATTAGTGTTGTAAAATGAATTTTTTTGATATTTACATGGTATAATTAATTTAGGGTTGTGGTATCTGAAAGGAAGTGAGTTGAATTTGATTAGCTACGTGGATGTTGATTTTGCTAGGTGTAAAGTTGATAAAAAAAAATACTAGTGGAATATGTCACTTTCTAGGATCATCATTAGTATCTTGGGCAAGTAAAAAACAAAACTTAATAGCCATATCAACAACTAAAGCAGAATATATTGCAACGGGTAGTTGTTGTGCTTAAATATTATGGATAAAACAAACCTTAAAAGACTTTTGACTAAATTTTGATCATATTATTATTATGTGTGATAACACAAGTGCTATAAGTCTATCTAAGAATGCTATGCAACACTCATTTACAAAACATATTAAAGTGGGACATCACTTTCTAAGAGATCACATGTTAAAAGGAGACATTGTACTTTTGTTTGTTAGCACAAAACATCAACTTATAGATATTTTTACAAAGCCTTTAGTTAAGAATTGCTTTTACAAAATATGAAGTAATTTAGGTTTTATTCATACTAATGACATTTGAGGTTTTATCTTTGTGTGTATACATTATTAAAAATAAGTTGGACATGTGTAAGTGATGAAATGTATACCCTCTTTGCATGAGAGCTGTGTTTTGCTTTCAAATTCTCTAACAATGTAGATCAAAGACAAACCGGTCGATCGATTCGTCATACCAATTCAATCGGCTGACCAATTGAAACAGAAAAACAGAAGATTAGCTACTGGATGAACATTAACTTTTTGAAGTTTCAGTTGGGTTTAGATTTTAAGACAACAAGTTTGATAAAATGGTACGTGTTAGTCTCATAAAACATATGATTTGATTAAACTGGAAAAATATGATTTTTGTGTGAACCGGTCAACCAGTTCAAACATATGAAACAACAGGTCGACCGGTTCGGATAAGGGACATGCAGTTTCGCTACTGCCCAAATTTTTAGATTTTGACCCTTTATTTCTTTGTGTTTGACACTATTTTTATATCAAAAAGATCCTTTTTAAATGTATAAAAAGGATTAAAAGAGAAATTTTGGAAATTCCAAGGCTGATGTAAATCAGTTGATCAGTTTAACTAATTCTAGGCAACCAGTCGACTAGTTACTTGAGAATATACATTGCTGTCTTTTTCCAGCAAAGAAGAAAACCCCTAAATCAATTTTTAAAACCCTAACCAAAATCCTCTCTAAAAATCTCTTAAATCTCATCAGAACCCAACCTTCTCAAGTAAATGTCTTCGTGTTTAAAACTCAATGACACTTAATAAGCATATTATAACAAGTGAATCAAGGAACAAAAAGGCCAACGATCCTCAATTTATTCTAAGTGACAACATTGAAAGGTATACAGACAATTTCTCAATTAGAGCTATTACAATTGAAAGAGGATTAGGAGATGATGTAAATGTTTATAGGATAGATATATTGTTTGATGAATTAGGTTGGAGCGACATTTATAACATGAAAAACCCCATATACCCTACTCTTATTATAATGTTCTTTGTAATATAAGAATAACCATAGAGCCAAGAATCATAAGTAGCCTTCAAAATAAACCAATATGGTTTAATTGTGCAATGTTAAAAAAATATTTTGAGTATTAGCAATGAAAGGCCTAATGTATTTGACATGAAGATTGCCCCTACCATTGAGGGATTTGTGTATGATGATTTTGTGATGATGCATACCGATAGACATGATTTCGCATCAGGTGCAAAAATTAAAAGTCAAGACTTGATGCTAAAACCTAGATTGCTTCATAAAATCATAACATTGATCTTGCCCAAAAAGAGGCATTTTGACAAGGTGACCTTTATGGACTTGTGCCTTATTGATTGTTTGATTAAGAGAAGGCCTATTAATTTTTCATATATAATGATGAAAAACTTGATTATGGAAAACAACCAAAAATAAAAGTCATGGTCAATGTCTATCTATAATCTTTGAACACTTTGATATTGAGTTAACGAATATGAATAGAATACCATATTCTAAACATTTGGAGATAGATCGTCGAACCCTCACTAAGATGAAATTTGTATTAAATAAGGAAGATGTTTGGGTTCCCAAATACCAAGTTAAAGCTTATGCTGAGGAAAAGCATGATAAGAAAGAAGAAAAACATATCGGTGGTGATGATGAGTTTGTTGATGTATTTGTGACATTGCCAACAACTTCTTCCTTTAAATATTTTGGTACAAGCTCTTGGCAATCAAGGATGGAAGGTCAACTAGAGCATATTGAGTGTGAGATGCATCACATTTGAGAGGATGTGTGCGATATCAAGGATATGATGGTTAGTTTGCTCTCTAGCTATCCACCACCGTAAACGATTGTACCATAATCATTTAATGTTTTTGTATTTTTAATTTTTTTATGTTTTTAGTATTGTTCTTCCTTTATTGTAATGAATATTATGTAATGATATTATGTCCTATTTCTCTATGATTATTGTATTTTCCCTATATGCTTTTCATTAATGACAAAAGGGGAGATAATTGAAAAATAAATGTAAAACATGATTACGGGGGAGAGAAACTTATATTTATATATATTTTTTTAATTGAAGTCTCCAAGGGACTATATTGCAAAATATAAGGGAGATTAATATTTTTATATTTATATTTATAGATTAATTTTCATCATAGAAAATGGGAAGATTGTTGATCTTTGGGTCAAATATGAATATTTTATGTATTTTGATGATAATAATTAAATGAAATTGGACTAATAATATGCTTATTTAAGAATAAGTTTATATAAAGATCATTAACAAGTATGAAGAATTAAATGAAGAAATCAATCAACAAGTTCACGGTGCAAAACAAGTGATGACTTAGTTCTTAAAGATTCATTTTAGTGAAAATTATGTAAATCTTTATATCTAGCTTAATAGAATAAATTAAAATGAATTCACACACTTCACATTGCATGCATCATATGATTGAAATGCATTTAGTTGGTTCAAGATTCATCGGGCTTAAAACTGTTAAAACTGGATTTTAAGTTGTATTGGTCAACCACTTGGCCATACTAAAAGAATCGGTCAATCGTTTGTTCATCCAGGATTAACACCTGGGAATCTGCAGGAACTGGTCGATCGATTAGCTTGACAAATATGAAGCGATTTACTATGTCATTTGTTAGAAGAACACTAACAGCTATAAAAACACCTAGTTTTTTTTTTCTAGAAACATATATATAGCTTATCTAATTGCAGAATTAAATACAAAATTTAATATATATCATATCCAAGCTATTTTAAGAGCAAAAACAACTTTAAATAATCAATCCTAAATCATACTCATATTTGTGTATTAAAACCTTTATATTCTTGCACAAAAGTATAAATTCTCACAATCACTAACTTAAACACCTTCATACATTCTAAATGTTATTGAATGAGCTATAGATACAAGCTTTAATTGTATTGTCTACTTTTTGAGATAGTGTTGTTATATTTCAAACAAATTATAATCCTTTAAGAGTTTAAGTTAAAAACTCTTGGTCATTAGTGGGGTACATCATCAATGTGAAAAATCTTAAAGAGAGTATTTCTTCAAGTGGTGAAAAAGAGCTTGGTGAGGATTTATCAAGGACATTGATATCTTTGGTTTGGATTAGTAAAGAATACAATACTCAAGACCAATTTGGTGTTTGAGGTATGAATGTAGGCTTGCCGAAAACCATGTTATAAACCGAGTTTGCAATTTATATCTCTGTAATCTTTACTTTAAGCATTTTAATTATATTATTGGTTAATTGTATTTAATTGAGTTATTTGTAATATTTATTATTATAAGTAAAACACCTAATTCACCTCTCTTAGGTGTTATTATTGTTTTAATCTAGAACAACACCTGTTTTATTTGGCATCCTTTTCAAAATTTCTTAGTAAATTTATAAAATTTCAAGTCTTCATAACATTTCCCAATTACCTCTTACATTTACTTACATCTTATGTACCAAAATGTCTTCCCATTTCTAAATTGAAAATTATATTCAGTTACACTTAAATTATAATTTACTTCGTAAAAGCATTTTCATCCATAAACATGATATGCATCTTAGTTAAAAGACATTTCCCTTTATTATTTTCTTCATGATTGAACATTAAGGTTTCTAATTCCTTTAATATATTTTCTTGAAATCATCTTGCATGTTAATAACACAACAATCCATACCCATTTGCATTTATTACATCCTAAACATCATTTGTTATGTTCACCATTAACAAAATGACTTTAAACCCATGCAATAATGTTTTTATTCCCCAAAACATGCATATCCATGTATTTAGTAGATTATATAAGACTTCTTCCTCGTATTCCCTTACTTGGCCGAAGCTCTGGTTCCCATTTATTTAGTGTTCTTTTTATCTTAACATGTTTTCAAGTAAGTACTACATTCCATAATAGTTACATTCAAAATCTCAAATACACATTTAGTGACATTCAACTCACCTAAACACAATGAACCTAACAAATATCATGATTTACTTCCCAACCTTGTAGTTAGATTAAAGAGATCCCACCATCAACATGCTCTTACAATACACATAATATACATTAGAAATCTAAATTGAAAGGACTCCCTCCTACACTTTCCTATTTGGCCAAAAGTTAAGGGTCTCTCATAAGCCAAATTCCTTTATCAATTTTCAAAAATTTCCATTTATTTAGTTGTCATTAAACTCTTATTTCATAATTCTATATTTAATTTTCATTTCCCTCAAATTTCATCCATAAACCCTAACTTGAATAATTAAAGATTTCTTCAATTTTCATAATTAAACACTAGCTAATGATACTAGTTTATAAAAGAGTAACTTGCCCACTAAATATGGATAAGTGATGGCAAATTCCTTTGAAAATCTCTTCATCAACACCTTCTTCTTTCTTCTCAACTCATAGTCTCTTTCTCCCTCTAACTTCTCCTTGTTGCCAGCCCTTTATCCTTCTATCTCTCCCTCTCTATACTTGTTTCTCTCACACAATCACACAATCACTCTTTAATCTTCCAATTTGAAATGGTAGCTACGGTTTTTTTTTTTAAAAAAAAGGAGGAAATAAAATAACTCTTTTTTTTTTGTTTTTTTTCCTTTAGCTATTGTTGGCCTTTCACTTGTAATGGTTGACTTGTATTATTTTTTATAATTTTTCTCAAATTATAGTTCTTAATATTTTTTAGGTACCCCCCTGGCCACTAATAATTTTGGATGGTCTTTCCAAACTCTGATTGACCTAAAACTTTACCCAAGGTAGAACAACATATCACAAGGTTACTTATAAAATTTCAGCCCGATACAACGATCGAATTAAAAGTTATACCTGATAGTATAAAAGTAGACAACAAGTAATTTTCTATGCCAAAATCTGAATTTTTGTACTATTTCATATACTTAATTCATCCATATTTTTAACTAATTCATTGGTAACTTCCATCCCTATTTATAATACAAATTTTCCTTAAATTTCGTTTTCTTTCGGGTTAAAAATTATGCAAATACACGTGGGCTTATACTAGTGGTCAAGATCATTGGCAAGTAGAACCTTACATTAATTCATCTGAAAATTCTAAAATATTTTTCTAAATATTTTCACCCCAAATTCATGAATATTCTTTATATATACCACTAATTTATCAATTTTCAAGCTATAGGTCTACTTTGTACCTTATATGTTCTCTGGGTCATATTTTCCAGATTCAAACGCATTTTCAATACCGAATTTAAACAAAATACATCAAATTTCCTTAAATTATATCCCAGAACACCACTTTCCCTTTTTATCTCTTCCATTTGATATTTATCTGCATTTCTATGCTTTTTTTTTTATTTTCCCTGCATTTTCATACTTTTACTTTTAAATCAACACATGGGCATTTTATTTCAAATTCCCAAAACCTAAAGTCAACTTTTTAATTACAATACTCAATTTACTCACTCAACATAATATTTCACTTAGTAATTTTATGGAATTTATCTAGGGTTTTATAGTTCCAGTGGGACAATACCTCTTTAGGGGCTACCTTGTGCGGTTATGGGCACACATCATCATTGGTGTTGTCTATAAAAACATCAGCAATGTGTGACTAGCCAAGTTCCTCACCTTATGAGCTATGATGATGCCACTATCCCACATTAGCTAGGAGACGAGGGCCTTAGTCGCTTATAAGCATAAAAGGAGCCTCTCTCCCCAAGAGGTGTATTTTAAAAAGAACAAAACCTATTATGTGGTTCTAATAAGACAATACCACTTGGAGGGCTACCATGTGCGAGTGTGGGCACACATCATCATTGGAGTTATTTATAGGAACGTCAGCATGTGTTACTACCCAAGCCCCTCGCCTCATAACCTAATTTTGGGTTTTTCCCTAAAATCATCTTTTTTCTTTAATATATAATAAAAAAATGAAAAAGGACTAGCAACTTGATTGGAAAAGACAGGTGAAAGAGGGATTGAAGGCTCAATTTCACCATTAAAGGACCTGAATATGAAGAATAATGCAAATTCAATGTTAACTTGAGTGAATATCAGATGAAGTTACATAAAAATTAAGTTAGAGAACTTAATTAAACTTTTAATAGGTTAATTTGATTTAATTATAGGCCCAATTAAATATCTAATTAAGTTTAAAAATTAATTTATGCCAAAATTAAAAGAATTAATTGAGTGCAAGAACTTAATTAGACTTTTAATAGGTAAAATTAATTTTATTAAGGAATTAATTGGTGAAAATTAAATTTAGAAGCCTAATTCGGGCTTAATCGAGAAGATTGAAATTTTGGAGGACCATATTTAATTTTTACAAACTTAATCAGATGAAATTAGTGGTAAAATTGCAAGAAAATCAAAGTTTGGGGGTTATTTAAGGGTCAAATTAAAGAAATTCAAGACCAAGGACATATCTGCAAAAGGCATGCATATTCAGGGACCAAATTCAGTTAACAATAGGGGTGTGATTGAAGAAATTAGAATTTTAAAGGTTGATCGAGGACAAAATTGAAAATATCCAAGGCCAATGATCAAGTTCAAAAACACGCTGTTGCGATGTCGCGGTCGCACAAATTAATTACCCTAGCTTCAAACACAACACATAAGATAGTATAGAGCAAGCAAGTGGTCGATCCCACGAGGAAGATTCAAGTCAGATTTTTATGCTAGATGATATGCAATTTAGGGGGGGTTTGGACGTTATCTAGGCTAAAGCAAAAGAAAACAGAAAACTATCAAACTAAATTTAATAAAATCAGAAAATTATCAAGAGAACAAACCTTGGTCACAAACACACATCCACCTACAGAAATCAGAACTGATCATGGAAACGAAACATCAATTTATATTCTGAATATTTATCTCTTCTTAACATTGGTTAGTTAACGGATTCGCCGTATAACTAGCCCTAACCATCAAACAACCTCAGTGTCCGCACTAGT
>Ga0307510_10005046_pt1 | contig 15652 bp, 9 predicted proteins | sample 12_EM_MG_FD_207224 | JGI IMG/M metagenome (GOLD analysis project Ga0307510, IMG submission 207224) | Populus trichocarpa ectomycorrhiza microbial communities from riparian zone in the Pacific Northwest, United States - 12_EM | ecosystem: Host-associated > Plants > Roots > Unclassified | place...
GCAGGACTCAGCAGAGCACAACTGCAGAGGTGCTCTGCTCAATATACATGTACTTTTTGAGTGACAATACTTTTGAAGGCAATCTACTTTTTTCACCAGCTTGGAAAGCACTCTGGCAAGTAGGGGATTTGGCTTTTTCTACTTTTTTCTACTTTTTTTGTGAAAAGCATGAAAAAGCATGAAAAAGCACAAAAAGTAAAAACAGGGTTTTCCTGATGTAGCATGCGCTTCGACGTTACAAGGGGGAAAGATGAGGGGGGAGGGGGGAGATGTGGGGGTGGTGTGGATGATGGGGCCTGTGTTCATTGCGCTCTCTCTTCTGGCTGCCTAAACCTGCTTGTTGCTCTGATGAACTTCAAAACTGCCCTTGCCATCTCTGGTATCCCTAGCAGCGTTTCTATTGCCATCGGTTTACAGATCTTCTTGGCCTGCTGTGCAAGGGCCCATCTCTTGTGAGCGTAGGTGGGGCAGCGGAGCATAAAGTGCTCCACTGTTTCTTCTCCATCTCCATATGCTGGGCATCTGGCACTGTCCACCCTTCTGATGCACTTGAGGTACTGGTTTATTGGCACATGTCCAAGCCTGAACTGCACTATGCGACTTGCATCGGCGCAGCTGAGCTCTTTGTGGCTGATAGTGGTGAGGAACTTTCTGGAAGGTGTCAACCTGTCCAGGCACACTGTGCGCTGCCCTTTATTGGTGTCTTTCCAGTTCTTCTTCCATTTCTTCATCAAGCCCACATGGTGAGCTCTTTTGACTGCTGCAGGGTTGATTAGCATGGGCTTTCTCAGATAGAACAGTAAAGTCTTTTTGTCTGATGTTTTTCCCCTTGCTGCTCTCTTCGCCTCTTGATCCACTTTCTTGTTTCCTTCTATTCCCTCATGTCTGGCTGTCCATCGTATTGTTAGCTTGTAGTTGCCTTTCTGCCTACGCTTTTCGATCTGGTTTGCTATCCACAAAGCTTCTCTTGCAAGGTGGTGTCTGGGGTTTCTTATAGCGGATTGAAATGATTTGATTGCCACTTGGTTGTCAACCCCTAACACAAAGGATGTACTGCCATGCTTCTCTGTACTGATGAGTTGCAGTCCTAGGAGGATGCCCGCTAGCTCTGCCTCATGCATGGTGTGCTTGCTCTTGGGGCCCATGTGTAGGTGGAGTGTGTGTGGTGGGTTTCCTGCCCTTGTTAGCACTGTGGCCACTCCTACCTTCCTGTCTATGGCTGACCCGTCCGTGAAGACTTGGATTGCTTCTCTAGTGTTTTCCATTTCTCTTATGGACTCTTCCCTGTTTTCAGCTATGCAGATGATGAAAGGAAGTTTACCTTGAAGCGCTGGATTTCTTGCTGTTGTTGGGGTCTTCTCTATCCTCTTTGGGTCGTGCCTGTATGCTGCCAGAAGACTGTTCAAGGGTAATTTGTATTTCTTTATCTTACCTGATACTTTGTGTTGGACTATTCCATGAAGTGGGTGCTCTTTTGGGAGCATCGTGAGCTGTACTGCTGCTCTATGACACCATTTATCTGCTAGCAACGGTGCAGGGAGGAGGAACACTGTGGCATCCAGCGTGTCTGTTGTGGAGGTGCATAGTCCGCCAGTAATCGCAAGCACTCCTGACCTTTGTATGGTCATTAGCTTTCTGGTTACCGTTACGGTCCCCCTTTGCTGCTTTCTGTTGGTGTATGGCGGTGTGCACCACATGTCTATCGTGTATAGGATCCTGGGGATTGCAACGCTGATGTACAGTCTTCTGGCGTTTCCCAGAGTTAGTCCCCATGATGGTCTTGCGAGCCTCCTTATTTGCATGGCCCAGTTTGTCCCTTTTCCAATAGTGCGGGCATGCTGCTCTTTCCAATTCAGGTTTTGATCAAAGATCACCCCCAAGTATTTTGTGCTCTTTGAGGGCTGTACTTCGACCTGCAGGAGACATAACGCTTCCCTTTTCTTCGAGCTTCTGCTGTGGGCGAAGTCTACCAGCGCAAGCTTGGAGTATTCTAGGGGGGTGTCACGGACTGCCCCGCTTACTTCATTTTCACCTTCCTGTTTCGTCTTCTTGTTCCCTTCCCGTCCGTGACTCCGGGCCGCTTTGCCCATCGCTTACTAAATTATCTATGGACTGATCTCGCGTTTTCTAGAGACCTCCATATGACTCTCTATGTTTCTTCCCCTTTCCTTCGCCTCTTTTCCGTTGCTTTCCCTTACCTTCCAGTAGCTTCGCCTACCCATGTATATAAACCGTACTTCGTAGCATAGAACGGCTTTCCTAAGCTCGTTCTATTCGTGCAATCAGACTTTGATAGTCTTTCCTCACTGTTGAACGCATGCGGCTTCCATCGAAAGAACCTCCCTTGCATTAGTCAGCTCTGCTGCTAATTGCCCTTGACTCTATACGTCTTGAGATCACGTGCTAGTGTCTCGCTCGATTCCAAGTCACGCTCTGACTTGTGTAATCTTCGTTCATCATCCTCATTGTCACGTGACGCCTCATGTGACTGATTTCCCCTTCAGGAACGACCCCTCTCCGAAATCCATCTTTGTAATCTCGTCCGAGATCCCCAAACACCAAGATCCCCGAACTCGATCTGACACGGTGGTCTGACCGTGACATTAGAACGAGCTTCCCCTTCTACGAATCAACGATGACTTCGACTCCCTCCGGATCGAAAGAAAAACAGAAAACCCCCGAAGGACTAGGCATTCCCACAGACTGGCGCATACGCGCAATTGATCAACCAACAGAAGAATCCTTAGCAGTATTGGACCTTCTGTTTGAAACAAAACCCGAAACTAAAGACACAGTTCCATCTGAATTCTCTGAACAAGTCCGCCATCTGGTTGGAGGACAAGACATTGTCATTCGTATTGATGGAAAAGAAGTGACAAAGAAGGCCCCTTTCACTGCCTACTATGCTTGTTTTAAAGGAGCTCTCTTAGCTCTATCCAACGTCTATGGAGTCTGGTTCGAAATTCGACTTCGACCAGGAAACACATACGAGTGCTTTCGACTGGCACGACCAAGTCTCCAGTTGAAAGACTGTCCTATGAAAGGCATCAACTATGCACGACTGAAACTCACCAGTCTCCCGATCACTAGAGCTCCATCCCGAGCAACATCTCCAATCCGACTAGCTCCGCTGGACACATCGGCAGTTACTCTACACGACGGGGATGTCTTTCACGAAACTAACCCCGACGAAAGAGAAGCACCGATTAGTAACACAAGTCGGTCATCGTCACCCGATCCGGAAGATCAACCCGAGCGAAAGTCTTTCGCAGGGTTTGGATCATGGAGGATGCGTTCCTCTCGAACAGCTAGACAACCGTCCAGGCCTCCCCCTCGTCACCCCAGAGGAACCGGAGATGACCCGTTCGGCCTTGATGACCTAATGGACGAACCCGAACGAACAAACGACAAAGGTTGTCGACTGGAAGGGATTCACCCAGACAAATTCGAAGGAGATCAATCCAAAACTTGACGATTCCTGAACCAATTCAATAGGTTCATGCTGATGAATCGCAAGGCCGACATAGCCAAAGACCCCATCTCTAAGTGCATCTACTTCATGTTGCTCCTCGATGGAGAAAAGGTCAACGGATGGGTAGACATGGCCTTCAACTGGCTCGAAGAAATTGAGGCCGATCCTAGCCTGATCGATCGATTCTCCAATCCTTGGAAAATGATGGAAGAAAAGTTCAAGGTATCGTTCACTGATTACACAGAAAGGGAATGAGCCCAAGATCAACTTGGGAAGCTGAGAATGACCGGTGACAACCTTGATGAATACTTAGCAGCATTCGAAACTCTAGGAAGTCGCGCAGAATTGAATCCCGACGACCCATCGAACCTACGAACATTCGCCCAAGGACTCCCTCGTCAGCTAGCAGATGCTTGTCTCGCAATGGAGAATCCAGACACCTACGCACAATGGCGAGCAGCAGCTCAATGACAACAAGTAATCTACCTAAAGAAAAAGGCGTTACACTCTGAGTATGGGACTCGCAATCCCGCTCGAAACGCTGGTCAGAACCCCTAGCAAAAACAGAACACTGGTTGGGTCTGGCGACGCCCTGGGGGAAACTCCAACCCCAACAACCAAAATTGGCGGGGACAGGGAAACCGGGCTCAACCTCCTCGCCCCCGTTTACCTCCCAGGAACGAAGACGCTATAGACCTTTCGGTAATTCGAAAGGCTACCACTGACAAAGAGAAGGAAGAGTACCGGCGAACGGGTCGCTGCTTTCAATGCGGAAAACAAGGACATCTCACTCGCGACTGTCCCAGCAAACCGGCTAGAGCTCACACTGTCCAAATAGAAGACAGTCAGTCGACTACGTCCAGCGACAACTCTTCATTCGCCCAAACACCCTCCCTCGCTGCACGAGTGGCCCGTTTAACGGAAGAAGACCGAGGAGCGTTCATGGATGAAATACGCTCCCTCAGAGAGGATATGGATTTTCTTGGCACCTGAGTACTACGGCTCTTACTCGGGCGGTTCTGAATAGTTCTGGTTCTATGTATATAGCTCGAAATCATGCAATTCAAGTTCCCTTTCAGCTACGAACCAAAACGAAACGAGTCGATCAAAAAGCACTACTTGATTGCGGTGCTACCGAATGTTTCATTCATCCACAAGTGGTGGAACGTCTCAAACTCAAAACTAGGCAACTGCTCAAACCTCAAAAAGTACAGAACGTCAACGGGACTCCCAATAAATCAGGAGAGATCCTTGAAGCTGTCGACCTCTCCGTAAATAACAATGGCCGCAAAGCCTCTCACGCCTTCTTCGTCGCAGATATTGGACGAGACGACTTCATTTTAGGATATCCCTTCTTCGAAGCGTCCAATCCCAACATTGACTGGAGTAAAGGACGCATCGAAGGATTCACCACTATATCCTCCATAAATGCTAATGAGTGGCAACCCCCCCGAAAGGGAGCTAAACGACAAGACTCAACCCCAGCCTGGATACGATGCATCCCCAGATGGGAAGAAGGCGACGAGGTCTGGCTCCAAACTAGAGTCGCTAAAACGACGGTGGCCCAACAACTTGCTGAAGCAGCCACAGATAAAAAGAAATGTACCTGGCAAGAGTTAGTCCCAGAACGATACCATCGCCATGGCAAAGTCTTCTCAGAAGCAGCGTCTGAACGCTTTCCTGATCGTCGCCTATGGGATCACGCCATCGAACTCAAAGAAGACGCTCCGACATCCATAAATTGTCGCGTTTATCCTCTATCTCCCAAAGAGAAGGAAGAGCAACGAGAGTTTCTCTCCCAAAACTTGCGTCTACAACGAATTTGTCGATCGAAATCCCCTTACGCCAGTGGATTCTTCCTCATCCGAAAGAAAGATGGCAAGTTCCGCCCAGTACAAGACTATCGAAATCTGAACAAGTGGACCATTCCCAATAAATATCCACTCCCACTGATTTCAGAGTTGATCTACGATCTGGCAGAGAAACGTCTCTTTTCAAAATTCGACATTCGCTGGGGATACAATAACATTCGCATCAAAGAGGGCGACGAATACAAGGCCGCGTTCAAAACCAGTGAAGGCCTCTTCGAACCGACAGTAATGTTCTTTGGTTTGACCAACTCTCCCGCCACTTTCCAAACGATGATGGACGATATCTTTCAAGAAGAAATTGCACAGGGTTGGCTTCGCATCTATATGGACGATATGATTATCGCCATGGAAGATGATGAAGTCCTCCATGAACTCCATGTCAACCACATCCTCGATAAGCTGGAGAAGTTCGACCTCTTTCTCAAACCGGAGAAATGTAAATTCCATCAACGCGAAGTCGAATACCTCAGCGTACTCATTGGCAATGGCTCCGTCAAAATGGACCCCGTTAAAGTCCAAGGGATCTCCGAATGGCCCACTCCACAGACGGTGAAGGATGTGCGGAGCTTCCTCGGGTTCTGCAACTTCTACAGGGCCTTCATTAAAAACTTCTCTGACATTGCACGCCCTCTCAACGACCTCACCCGCAAGGACGAACAGTTCATTTGGTCGAAGGAGAGAAATGACGCCTTCCTCCGCCTCAAGGAAATCTGTAGTGGCTACCTAGTCCTCCGCACGCCCGACTGGTCTAAACAGTTCGTAATGGAAACGGATGCGTCAGGCTATGCACTTGGTGTGGTTATTGCTCAGGAGTTTGAAGATGGCGTCCATCCCATTGCCTTTCACTCCAGAAGCTTTTTGCCTGCAGAGCAGAACTACGATGCTCATGACAAAGAGCTCGCTGCGGTGATTTTTGGTTTTAAATGTGGTCGTCCTCTCTTCCTGGGTGCAACGCATGCTATTCGCGTTCGTACCGACCACAAGAATCTCCAATATTTCCGCGACCCTCGGAAGATCACAGGCCGTCAGGCCTGGTGGATTGAGTTTCTGCAGGACTTCGACTACACCCTTGAACACATTCTGGGATCAACAAACACTGTGGCTGATTTGTTGTCGCGAAGAAAAGACCTTAACAAGGGAGTGGATTCCAACGAACCACGCATCCTACTCCCTGACCACCTCTTCGCTCCGACAAATCCGATCAGGGTACACAAAGTTTTTCTCGAAGATGACCTTGACCTCCGGCGCGACATCCTACAAACTCTTCACGATACCCCCGCAGCTGGACATCCAGGCATCTCAAACACCTGGGAACTAGTCCGCGAACAATACGAAGGACCTAGACTCCGAGAATTCATTGAACAATACGTGAAAGGGTGTGCACGCTGCCAAGAGTCCAAAACTAATGTACATTGATCAAAAGCACCTCTGCAACGTTTTGATACGCCAGTAGAAGAAGGCCCCTTTCAATACGTCTCAATGGATCTCATTACGGACCTCCCCAAATCACAAGGCTTCGATTCCATTCTCACGATTGTCGATCAAGGGTGCTCCAAAGCAGCCAAGTTCATCCCATGTACCAAAACGATCGACGGGACAGGAGTTGCCCTAGAATATTTGAAACACCTAGTGCCGTGGTTCGGACTTCCCAAACGGATCATATCGGACCGCGATCCCCGGTTCACCTTGGCATTCGCAAAAGAAATGTGCAAAGCCTTAGGAATTCAACAAAACCTATCTACAGCCTTCCACCCCCGCACCAATGGACAGACAGAACGCATGAACGCTTGGATCGAACAGTACTTGCGACCCTGGACTTCTGGGAAACCTTTGGCCTGGAGCCAACTCCTCCCTATCGCAGAATTCGCGCATAACTCTTGGAAGCACGACATAGCGCGTAAATCTCCTCACGAACTTCTGATCGGAATCAAACCACAGGTGATTCTGAAACACTTAGAAGGACCTGTGCCTGCTGCAGAGACATGTCTATGCCTCTTGGACGAATCTAGACAGTCAGCCCAGAAGCTTCTACAAAACGTACAAAGTCGCAAGGACAACAAGAAGCTAACGGAGATTAAAGAAGGCGACCAAGTCTGGTTAGAAGGTCGCAATCTCTCCATCGCCGGCAATCGCAAACTTTCCCCAAAGCGATACGGCCCCTTCAAAGTCTCGCAAAAGATAAGCCCTGTTGCAATGCGGCTTGATCTTCCCACCTCGATGAAGATTCACAATGTGTTTCACACGGATCTCCTCCTTCCATATAAGGAGACGGAGCAATATGGCACGCCCTATACACGCCCTCCTCCAATCATCAATAGTGAAGAGGAATATAAGATCGAGAACATTCTAGAAGCACGGCGTTTTGGCAAGAAACGTAAACTCCAGTACCTCGTGCATTGGAAAGGATACCCTCATTCTGATGATCAATGGGTCGATCACAACGACCTCAATGCCCCAGATGCATTAGCTGACTTTTACCTAACCAACTCCGCTACGGCTGGACGACCAACCGTATAAAAACACCCATCGAAACCCCCAACTCATCTCCATCTCCCATCACTTCTTCGAAACTGGCTTCCCCATTTACAATCTTCTACAGCTACGACGAACGCTTCCAACAGAATCTCTTTAGCATTCGCCGTAACAACTCCACCTTCGCCGACAACCTCACACAAATCTTCGACCAACAAATTGAAGATATGACAGACACCAACACAGCCATCTTCGTCCCATCTTGCTCCCCGTCGCCCAACCAAGAATCCGCAGGTAGCACTTCCTATGTTGTCACCTCTCCTCCTCCCGATAGCCCCACTGACTCAGAGGCAGCCTGGCCTCATCAAATGATGTTGGAACACGTTTCCAATATGCTCGGGGTTGACATCGAGGAGGTCCGCCACCAATTCCCCGACAACAGCTCTCTCCTGCCCATCGATGTCCCTCCTCCACGCCCCTCATCTCCCGTCTTTGTCCCACCGGCTCCCTCTCCGCCATTCCTCGCTGGGTCTCCAATCGGACCATACCCAGGGTCCGAGTTAGCTGAGTACAACGACCCTGATTTCCCATCTGAACCGCCTTCCGCTTCCTTCTCACCAGCCGGTTCGTCTATGATCGTCGTTATGGCCGACGGGGTACGATATGAAGAAGAAGAGGAACTTTGCCGTTCCTCCCCTCATGTCCCTCTTGCTGACATCACGCCTATCCACCAGGTGTCTCATCCCTTAGAAGACACAACGGACTATGAAGAATTGGCCATGGTCTTATACCGACAGGTCTCAGACCAAGACGCAAAAATCAAAGAATTGATGGAGGAGAACAAAGAAAACCAAGCGCTGTCCCCTACTAATCCGCAGCCCAGTACTCACCCTGGTCCTGGCTGGCAGGACAACTTTGATGCCACCGGGACACGCCACTTCTTCGTCATACCTCTTGGCGATGAGGACGTCATCGCCCCGTTCATCCGCTACGACCTCCGCAACCTGTTCCCAGAACTCTTGGCCACCAATGGTCGTCATTGCGCCATTCACTCTCGCCCCCTCCATGCCGTTCCCCAGACTTCTCGTGCCTCCCCGCTGTCGCCACAAAATGAGCTGTTCTTTCACCCCGATCTCGAGCTAGCCAGAGGCGTTGACTGGGCTGTCCTTTACGAGGACGACCCCACTTTGGCCAGAGAAATCCAACACTTCCGATCGCACAAGAAGGCCTGCGATAAGCTCGCCAAGCGAATGGGCCAGCTCCGCGAATCATTAGAGGTAGAGCGACAGGCTCTCTATTGCAGCTCCGGTCGACTAACCGGGGCTAATGCCATTGGACGCCTCCAACGCCACATTGACGCCTCTCTCCATATCGCCCCGTCATTCTCTACTGCGCGGGTCAAGAAGATCCGCGCTTCACTCCGCAACCGAATCACCGAAGAGCGCACCCGCCATCCGAAAGAGTGCATGTGGTGCGGTAAGGTTGGACACACCATTAACGATTGTTACTGCATCGGCCTTTGCCGCCACTGCTCTAGGCGAGGCCATACCAGGGTAGATTGTAAGGATCCCCACGCCATGTGTTTGGAGTATGGGGATTGTAAGGTTTATGGCACTCATCCTAACTTCGAACGTGGGTATTGCGCCGCGGTCGATGACTGTGTTGACGTCTAAAGGACGTTAACAAGGGGGTAATGTCACGGACTGCCCCGCTTACTTCATTTTCACCTTCCTGTTTCGTCTTCTTGTTCCCTTCCCGTCCGTGACTCCGGGCTGCTTTGCCCATTGCTTACTAAATTATCTATGGACTGATCTCGCGTTTTCTAGAGACCTCCATATGACTCTCTATGTTTCTTCCCCTTTCCTTCACCTCTTTTCCGTTGCTTTCCCTTACCTTCCAGTAGCTTCGCCTACCCATGTATATAAACCGTACTTCGTAGCATAGAACGGCTTTCCTAAGCTCGTTCTATTCGTGCAATCAGACTTTGATAGTCTTTCCTCACTGTTGAACGCGTGCGGCTTCCATCGAAAGAACCTCCCTTGCATTAGTCAGCTCTGCTGCTAATTGCCCTTGACTCTATATGTCTCAAGATCACGTGCTAGTGTCTCGCTCGATTCCAAGTCACACTCTGACTTGTGTAATCTTCGTTCGTCATCCTCATTGTCACATGATGCCTCACGTGACCGATTTCCCCTTCGGGAACGACCCCTCTCCAAAATCCATCTTTGTAATCTTGTCTGAGATCCCCGAACACCAAGATCCCTGAACTCGATCTGACACGGTGGTCTGACCGTGACAGGGGGAGTTATGCTGGGTCGACCAATCCGCAACTCCCCCAGCCCTTGTCATCATACTCCTGAGCTTCTTGTGCACCTCTGGGAAGGTGTCCGCAACTGCTATCATGACTGAGTCATCTATGTACGCCATTGCTGATTCGCCCTTGTCATGTGGGATTTCTAGGAGGTCCGCATTATAGTATTGGTAGATACCCATGGACAGCAGATCTCCTTGCCCTATGCCATTGTCAATGATGATGGGTTCTGATGTGTACCCATCAAATTTCAATGTGGTGATTCTGTCTTTTAGCATGTTGTGGATGAAATCCACGATCTTTCTGGGGACCCAGCAAGTGTGCAGATTGTGTTCTAACTGTGATGGGACAGCGTTGGGAAATGCACCTTTGATGTCCAGGAATAGCACCAATGTAACTTTGCCTGCTCTCCAGGACACTTTGATTTTGTTCACTAGGAGGTGCATAGCGTCGGTTGTCATGCACCCTGGTCTGCCTCCAAAGTGGTTCGCCAGGAGTAGCTGATGTTTTTCAGTCACATATGTCAGCTGCCCTACGACTACCACCATGAGTACTTTCCATAACATATTGAGGAGAGCGATTGGCCTGTATGCTTTGGGTATGTCATATCTTGGCTTTCCTGGCTTCCTTAGCACTACTGTTATAAATGATTTCCACAGCTTGTACATGAGCTTGCGCTCAAACATGGCATCGTAGATGCTTAGCATTCTGCTGGTCAGCAAGTCTGCGCATTTCGTCAGCACAATGTTTGGTATACTGTCTGGCCCTGGGGCCTTGTATGGTTTCAGTTTACAGAGCTGCTTCTGGATCTGGTCAGCCGTGATTTTGATCCCTCCCTGGCACTGTTTTGGGTATTTGGGGTTAGGGTGGGCTGCGCTTTCGGTGGGCTTTGGAGGGAAGAAACCTTTGGCAAGCGTGGAGCTTTTCTTGCTGTTGGTTCTTGCAGTTACCTCTTGTCCATCGACCTTGTGCTTCAGCATTGGGATTCTGGCCTTCCCACCATCTGTTGCTGGCATGGAGATGTATTTGTTGGCCATCCAGATATCTGGCTCTTCCGCTTTTTTGAGCCAGTCTCTCCAATGCTGCTTCTTGGTGTACTTGAGGTTGTTGTTGTAACTTTTTGCCGCTTCCTTGCTCTGAGCATGTACCATATGGTTCAAATCGTTGTGTCGCTCAAAGGAGATCCTGCCAAGCTTGTTGGACTGTTTACACAGCTGCGTTAGTTCCTTCATCCACCATTGCTTGGATTTGGGAGTGATCTCTATAACCAGGACCTGCTCTTGTATCATGCTTTGGATGGCCTCTGTCAGAATGCCACACCTTGCATCCAGTTGCCTCTGGCTAATGATCTGCTCCTCAGCCTGCACTGGGCCTAGGTGCCTTGCAAGCACTTTGCGGAACTCATCCCAGTCCACTTCCCTGAAGTTGGGGATTGGCTTTACATCGTTTGTGACTAACCCCATATCTAGCTCCATTAGTATCAGCACATGGTCAGTGTTAATACCCCTGTGCTCTGTTAGGGCGTTGCATGCTATGACCATGTCTGTGGAGTTTTTGGAGATGAACACGTTGTCCAACCTGGTCCACTGTTTTGTGATGCTATGGCAGTGGGTTGGGATGCCACTGGGTAGGGCCATTTCTAATCCAGCTTCCGCTACCACTTCTATTAACAACTCAGCTGCCGCTGTGGCGCTGTCTGTGAAGAGTCATATGTCGCTAGGGTCATCCCAGTAGGGATGGTGTTAAGGCTTCAACGGGCCTTGATAGTACGACTTGTACTAAGAGGTGAACTGGTGGCGAGTACTTTGAAGGAGTAGAAGTCTCTAGTGTTACTAGAGACGACTCTGAGTGGCTTATGTAAGAAGTGGGCAAAAGGGGAGGCGCAAGGGAGGCTTTCAAGAACATTGATATTGAGAATCAAGTCAAGCTTAGGGCTTGACTGTCGAAATACTGGGCGCTTATATACAGGCACGGCCGCGCACGGGCCATGGTCACTAAGGTAGGTACTTCTGGTCAAGAGGGGGCTGTCTGTATCGTATGGTACTCCGCAGACAAGTGCTGCGGTCTGTATAAGTCAAACAATAGAGAATGAGCAAGAGCAAATGACAGATTGACAAGTTGCCTAATCCATCCTTAAGGGTCAAACAATGGCAGTGGGTCATTCCAAGAAGAGAAGTGTCGTCATGATGCGATGACAACCACGAGGTTTGAGGCTGATCCGAGGAGATCTGATCTCTGCGTGCCCATTCTGGTCTAATGGGCGTCTAGCGTAAGCAACTACCCTTTAAGGTAGTCCGTATTGATGGTGACCCAATTAAGGGCCATGTCGTTATCCGCGTCATCTGCAGAGCTCTGTGTCGATGAGGGATTGTCTGCAGATCCTCTGGGAGAGGTCAGTTGGTGGCCCTGACTCTGGGGCAAGGTGCCATCTATGGGCGACAAGGCAGTAGGCGTGATTGAATGGTAACTGCCTTCTCTACTGGTGCGTTGGCATATGGGTGCTGAAGAGGGACTTGTGGGTGACATGGAGTGCTTGCAGGACACAGGACTATCCGGGGCAAGGTACTCTTGCCATGGTATGACGGGGGACTCTTCTGGGGACAAGGCGTGCATGTTGCCTCCAGGGATATCAGGTTTATATGGAATGAATGGTTCTGGCTCTAAGGGCGGTGCGTCCTCCATGGGACTGTCTGGGTCTTCCAGTGGGTTCTCTACTGGGGGTGGCTCTTGGTACATCTCCTTTGAGGAGTACTGTCGATGGTGGGTGCTCCAAGGGATAGGTTGGACTGCTGGTAGGTCAAAGGATGGATAGATGGATGTTGCAGGGGAAGGCGATCGCATCATAACCACTTGCGATGGGCTGATCCATTTGGGGGTGATTGGTTTAGTCTGTTCTGGTGTAGCTGGTCTGGTTTCCTCCAAGGGCAGTAGGGATGGTGGGTTTAGTGGTAATGGTGCCTTTCCCATAAGCTCTGGCAGTGTAGCACTAGGGAAGATGACTGGTGGTTTGGTAACTGGTTTTAGGTCGAAGGATACGACCTCTGGTGTGCCCAAGGATGGGTAGGGTAGATGAGAAAAATTGGTTGGATCATAACAGATGGTGCCTGTTAAAGTCCCCCATCCAGATTTGGTGCATGTTGCCAGTTTGGCATTGCTCTAAGCTTGCACGATTGTCCCTTTGATACTTCATTAGTAGCCTTATAGTATTGTTTCCCTCACCTTCGTTGTATATATTGAATAAAGTTAGTTTACCCCACTCGCTAGTGAACTGGACAACTGTAATGTCGCTTGACAGAAAGTCCAGCTGTGTTATGATTGACCCCAATTTTTCTCATCCTTGTCAGACCCCCTCCTTGTCACCCTATCCAAACCACCACTCATGGCCAAGCAACCATTACCATTGAACCCATCATCCCTACCAGACCTGCCACCACTACTGCCCAGTGAACCATCCAAACCATCGTCACCCCTTGATCAGCCCCCAGTTGAGCCCCTCATCCCCGTCCCCTGGAACATCCATTGTCAGAAGTACTCCTCAATGGAGATGTACCAAGAGCCACCCCCAGTAGAGAACCCACTGGAAGACCCAGACAGTCCCATGGAGGACACACCACCCTTAGAGCCAGAACCATTCATTCCATATAAACCTGATGTCCCTGGAGGCAACACGCACGCCTTGTCCCCAGAAGAGTCCCCCATCATACCATGGCAAGAGTACCTTGCCCCGGATAGTCCTGTGTCCCGCAAGCACTCCCTGTCACCCACAAGTCCCTCTTCAGCACCCATATGCCAACGCACCAGTAGAGAAGGCAGTTACCATTCAATCATGCCTACTGCCTCGTCGCCCATAGATGGCACCTCGCCCCAAAGCCAGAGCTACCAGTCGACCTCTCCCGGAGGATCTGCAGACAATCCCCCATCCACGCAGAGCTCCGCAGACGACGCGGATAACGACATGGCCCTTAATTGGGTCACCATCAATACAGACTACCTTAAAGGGTAGTTGCTTACGCTAGACGCCCATTAGACCAGAATGGGCATGCGGAGATTAGATCTCCTTGGATCAGCCTCAAACCTCATGGTCGTCATCGCATCATGACGACACTTCTCTTCTTGGAATGACCCGCCACCATTGTTTGACCCTTAAGGATGGATTAGGCAACTTGTCAATCTGTCATTTGCTCTTGCTCATTCTCTATTGTTCGACTTATACAGACTGCAGCACTTGTCCGCAGAGTACCATACGATACAGACAGCCCCCTCTTGACCAGAAGTACCTACCTTAGTGACCATGGCCCGTGCGCGGCCGTGCCTGTATATAAGCGCCCAGTATTTCGACAGTCAAGCCCTAAGCTTGACTTGATTCTCAATATCAACGTTCTTGAAAGCCTCCCTTGTGCCTCCCCTTTTGCCCACTTCTTACATAAGCCACTCAGAGTTGTCTCTAGTAATACTAGAGACTTCTACTCCTTCAAAGTACTTGCCACCAGTTCACCTCTTAGTACAAGTTGTACTATCAAGGCCCGTTGAAGCCTTAACAAGCTGGTTCCAGCTGTCCATGCTGATCTGCACCTGTATAAGCAGGAGCAATTGTGTTTTTTTGGGATTATTCAGGTGCAGAGTGGGGTATACTGATATCCATTCCCTGGCCGCTATTGAGCGACTGGTGTTAATGATTGCTGGTTCCTGTAGTGCTATCACATCGATGTTCATAGATGTCAGTTTATTGCTACTTAACAGGTTGTGTTGACAGGTGGGCGATTTGTTGACATTTTGCTGCCAGATTGAGATTTTGTTTTTCAATCCCATCCTGACAGTTCAAGTGGTGTGTTTTCATCCATGTTTGCTATTCCTGTGCCCATGTCCATTTGCCACCATTCAGCACCGCTGGGGGGTTCGCCTTCCTCCCTTTGGCAGTTGAGTGGGGCTCAGATCGTGATCATGTTTGGGTTTTCGCGGTTGTTTCTGTCCCATGGTCCACATTTCTGGCCTTTGTGTGGTTGGCACGGCTTGAGGGCCTGCTGCCTGTTTCCCGTAATGGGTAGTGCGTTGATGGCATATTTTGCTGGGAATCTGTCCACCATTGGCAGACTGCCTGGCCAGACCACGAGGGACCAGTTGTGCTCCATGGGGAAATAGGGCATCGCATTTTCCGGATTCCTTTCATTGTAGATCGCACATCTTCTGATGAGCTCTGGGCAGTTCCTGTTACGCACGGACTCTGCGTATTTGTAAGGACTGCGACGAGTACTTACGGGTAAGCGTTTAGAGTCTACCTTTAGTTATAAAGGTCACACAGTTACGTTAGTGCAAAGCTAAGTTAAGACTAACTTAGATAGTATAGCAGACTCTAGGTGCTTGACTTAGAGCGCAAGGGAATTGCTTAGAGTGATGGGAACGGGAGTGAACGCTCTAAGGAGCTTTAGGTCCTGGGATTACTGCAGGTAAAGCAGAGACCAAGTCTGGAGAGTTGGGGCTCTTCAGAAGGTCTTATATACATGAGCTACCTAGTCATCTATCTAACGA
>Ga0307510_10005047_pt1 | contig 15652 bp, 18 predicted proteins | sample 12_EM_MG_FD_207224 | JGI IMG/M metagenome (GOLD analysis project Ga0307510, IMG submission 207224) | Populus trichocarpa ectomycorrhiza microbial communities from riparian zone in the Pacific Northwest, United States - 12_EM | ecosystem: Host-associated > Plants > Roots > Unclassified | place...
AATGTCGATGGTGGTTAGAAATGTGTTTATATACACGATGATATATAGGTCTATTAATCTAATTATTAATTTTTCAGGTTCAATATAATTTCTTTAATTGTATATAAATCTTTGTGTGCACAGGTACGTGCATGGTAAAAGAACCCATAAAGACTTACCAAACGAAGATATCTTCACAACAAAATATAATCATGTCTTCGATCGGCGCCTTCCTGGTTTATATGGCGTGAGCTCCTTCATTGCCAATTCAGTAACCCAAATCTCCTGTTCAGTTTCCAGATGGGTGTGGAACCAGCAAGGCCAAATCCATCAAGTGATGGATCCTTAAAATCTTCAAACTTATAATGGAGAAAAAAAACTAGTCAAAAAGAAGAAGAAGAAGAAGTATGAGTTACTCAAGTGGTGATGATGGTACTATTGAAGAGAGAGAGAGAGCATTTTCAGAATTGGTCCACCACCACTACCCATGACAAAAACCGGCATAGGCACTCCTTTTTTCCTCTTTACACTTTTCCAATTTATTATGTGATATTGACATAGTTGGGAAGCACTTGGTATGAGACTTTGGTGGAGGATGGGTTTTGCTGGCTTCATATTTCTTTCTCATTCGTTATCCCATCCTATATAGGTAGAGCATGTTTTTGGGCTTTGGTAGAGTCCCCATTTGCTTGGTCAAACATTTATACTCGGAAATGCCTCTTCGAAGTCTACGTATATCTAGTTAGGCATGCGGATTGAACAAGACTTCAGATCTCAATAACACTTGTTTGGTTACTTGGAGATTAGATAGAGACTTGAAAGGAGTTTTTGATGGCACACAATCGATTGACCACGGTGCTACAGCAGTGATTTGTGGGGTCTTAGCACATCTTTGATTTACTTTTTTAAGAGAGGGAAGGGAAATGTCAATTTGTCATGAGATTGGCACGAAGGAAATGTTTCACATAGATAGATGCCTTTGCTATCAAAGAAGATAACCATCCATAAGCAACTTAACCACCCACCAAACGTACTTCATCAATCAATGTCCTCTCTCTTTCTATCCGTTGTCATGAGATAAACTGACAGAGGGAGCACTTTATAGTGGGAGGTATGCATCACACTAGAAAAAATGGACGCACCTCATCACCACACATAGAGGCAGTGCCAGGTGTCACAATCGCTACCTCCACTTTTTTTCTCCCGTTTGTGTGCCATTCATGAACGAGGCAGTGAAGGTAGAGGCTGTGCTTGCAAAGAATTAGAGGCCTTCATTTGTGTCGTCGCCATCATTATAGGCTATCGTGGCCTTTCTTGTGTTAAGACATTGGCAATTGCAGTGAATGTTTATGGCAGTCTTCTTGTATGGAAGCCACTTGGAACTTCGAAATGGAACGAACGAGCACTCTATACTCCGAGAACTTTACAAGATAGAAACCCGAGATTCTACCATTACAAAAATCAGCCGAGGCCGAATTACACGACGTGATGGCCGTCCTTCAGTCCTAGTTAATAATTAAACACCTCCGGTTTGCAGGCTTAACGAGATGGAATAAAATACTTTAGGGTCTTAGTTTGTTTCCTTGTTTTCTCCCTACCCAACGATTACACGACGCGATGTCAATCCTTCAGTCCTCGAACGTTGTAACATGAAAACATAATCCTTCTTTCCTTTTATCAATTGTTTTTTTTTTTTTGACATTACTCCTCTGTATTTCCTCTTGAAACCTCATATTCAGAAATCTCAACTTTAAACACAAAAAAAAAATCAACTCGAAACTGACTTAGAACTTGGAAAACAGACATGCATTGTAAAACAAGATTACGAGTATAACGACTTGGAGATAATAATAAAAAAAAAATCACCCCTAAAGTGCCATTTTCATCCCTAAGAGAATCATTTACAAGGACACAACGGACAGCATAATCCTTCTCTGAATCATCAAAGCAAAACTGTGAATCTAATATGTAAAATGACAGTTGAAAATAAAAATCGACCCGCATCTTACCAACTATGTGTCAATAAAATATACAAGCAAAATGGAAAAGAAAAAAATTCAAAGAAAACTCTACTGTACCGGATTCCTGACCAAGCTGAGCTGAATAGACGGGGGAATAAAGTTTATTTCCAAACTGCTCAACAACTTGGTCTCAGAGCCACAAGCGATCCAGTTAGAGGTGACTGTTGCCCACCAGAGAAAGTGCTCCGTGCGAAGTATCCACCATTTCATGCAAGACATCCAAGAAATATGGAAAATAATATATACATCAGATGCTTTATCAACTAGAGCTTGTCCACAAGGAACTAAGTCTTGATGCAAGTTTAGCACTCTTGTAGTCCTCTCTAAGCTGAATAAACCTGAATTGGCAGGCAATCAAAGTTCAGTCATCAGAGAAATAAATAAAAAATAAAAAACCAGAGAGGGGGCGGATCCACAATAAAGAAAATCCTTAAATGATAAGACAGAACTTTAACCCTAGAGTTTTGACTGAAGCTAGAAAGATTTTGAGGTATCTCTAAACCACATCCATTGCGTGGGATATGGATTCATAATTCTTTAAAAAAACAAACACTTGATGTTCCATGCAGTCCTAAAGAGTGCATGTGTAGGAGACAAATTCTTTGCTTTATGAAGAACAGAAAGGAATAGATTTTTGTAGCCAAGTCAACTAGTTTAAAATTAAAACCTACTTTTAGTTGTCTTAAATATTGTATCCACTGTATCAGACTATCAGTACTAACTGTAAAGCAATTCAAGTCAATTCTATAAAAATATACACGATACCTTTGTGCATCTTTGCGTATACTGGGGGTACCCTCAAACAAAGTGGAAAGGCTTTCAGGAGCAACAATGAAGACATTGGCCATTCTGGAGACAAAAATTTCCCTCAGTAAAATTAGATAAGGAATTCTATATCAGTACTGAAATCTTGTCAATGTCTTGCAACTTACATGCCCAACAACTCAAACTTCTCATCAACAGAAGGAGCATTAAAACTACGCACAAATTCTCCATACTCAGTTATATCACGTTTCAACCGCAATCCTCCACTGCAGAGGAGAACCAAAAATAGAACAATTATGCAAAATAACTTGTTGGTGCCATACACAACAAATATTCAAACTCAGAAACTAAGAGATAAATCCAAACAGAAATCACAAGATTAGTGCACAGTTGACGCAATAGATAGGTTAATCAACTTTGGAAGAGAATCAACAAAACTGAATTATTGAAGTAATTAAACTGGCAAATTCAAACAAAGAAAAGCACATATAGAGCATCTAGAAGAATCACTCCCAACTTCCAGAATCCCACTAGAACATGGGTCACTGCAAACTCTCAACCACCAAAACATGATCCTCAAATGCAGGGGAAACCCAATCATGAATTATGAGCAACTTCTATGCTCATGAGAAAGCTCCAAAACCAAGTAAAGACAACATAAATTCCAGATCCAGCGTTTCCCCTTTTCCGGATGTTATCATATGTCATGAAAGGTTAAAATGCTTTCTTCAAAGATCTCAACATTTCTTTATTGGATAAGAAACTCACATACTCTTAATGGACTGCAAATAATTCCAACCCTGTCACATGCAGTCACCAATTGAAACATGCTTCTCTTTACAAATAACACCAACCATAACTATAAATGCCAACCAAAGTTTCACCAAACTACTGAGTATAAATGTCAGGTAATTTCATGCATGAAGCATCTGGGCAAGGCAAATTACCTGGGATTAAAAGTGAATTTCTGCCAATGATTAAGCAGCCCCTTGTGCAAGCGAATTCCCTGATATAATAAATGTGTCCATGTTAAGTGTTAAGTTTCTCCGTAAGCACTCTTTCTTCAAAATACTAAAATGTTCCCTTCAGTTATGTATAAACTGAAAAGAGAAAAAAAGCGTCTGCATGTAAATCACTATCCCACGCTACCTCCCTTCCCCAAGCAAGAGCACAGACTGTCAGTTTACCACTGCATTAAGTGAAATTACAGGTGTCTCAGATCATATTTCTGGAAATCATAATGATCTCCCTTGTCACGGTATATTCCAGGAATGCTTCTAGTATGGGAGGGAAGAGGTCGAATTTGATCCAAATGCCAAGAATGATGGTGTAAGAGATAAGCTTTTCAGTTGAGTCATGTGTTAGAAATGGCACTGGTTATAATCTTGGGAATGCTCATCAGTTTGATGGAATTATGATTTGTTTAAAAAAAGTTCATCATCAGCTATAGCCTTGCCAAAGCAGTGTCCTCAAAGAGCTGAAAGAGTTCACCTGATAGTTTGAACTAGCTACCACACTTCGCCACAGGTTATAGATTTTTCAAACTCGCAAATTTTTCAAATGATAAAATCATAAAAGAAAATGAGAAAAAAGGATCCCGGACTGCATGAACTTTCCAAACTCGTTACCCATGTCATTAGATCAAAAACACAACAATGAAGAAACTATGAAGCTCATTCCCCAACAAATCAGACGCAGAAGGATAAAACTTGAAAAAAATCAATCACACAAAAAATTATGATTAAAAGAATGAGGGTTAAAATCAAAATAAAAAATAGATTATAAGGCATCAAAAAAATTTAAATGGGAGAGTTAAATTGAAAAGAAAAAAACTTTAACAAAAGGAAAAAAAAAATCAAAAGAATGAGAGCTAAATTAAAAACATAAAAAACTTTTATAAAAAGGACCAAGGAAGAAAATAAGCAATCAAAAACATAGGGACTGAAATTGAAAAATCTAAAGAAAGAGGACAAGCGTGCACTTTCTCTGGAAGAGAGAAAAAAGGAGAAAAGAACAACCGCCAGCGAAAAACCACTCACCATCCGCTTCCACGCACTGCCTCATAAGGAAGAGGACACGGTGGAGCTTCTAAGGACACGGCAAAAGAATATGTTTGACAACATATGACGTTGCACGTCCCACCCAAAGAGTGGGTACGCCACCCATACGTTGGTGCGTCTTCATCACGCGCCAACAACCTTTTCAAATAAAAAAATATTTTCCCAAATATAAAATACTAAAATTCCCTCCATGAACCTGAGAAATACAAAAAAACCATCGTGAAAGGACATAAATGCCCCCAGACTCATGCCTTGATTTTTGTCTTTTCTGGGGGTAAAAACATTTTTATTGTACTCTAATAAGTGAAAAACCAAAAAACCTCTTGGTCAACAACTCTATTTTTTTTTTTTTACCTACAGGGTAAATAAGTATTTTGACATTTTAAAAGTTTTTGAAAAGACTAAATAACCTTTGGTCAATAGTTCTAGATTTGTTGACTTTAGGGGTAAAAACGTATTTTTACTGTGCAAAAAAAATTGAAAAACACTGAACTACCCTCATAACAAAGCCTCTCATTTTTCCCACCCAAGAGTAAAATGGTAATTTCACTTCAGCAATCCACTGTAAACTGTGTTTTTAGTTACAATGAAACCCCTACACCATATATAAGGTTTATTTTGATATAAATGTACACCTATTTTCATTTAAAGCTCAGAGGCAATGATTGTTACTTGTGCCAAAAAAAGGAAAAGAACAAAGATCAATGAGAACAAAATCATTGAAGCAATAATAGTAAATGGAATGCTCAAAACAGTCTTGTTAAAGCAATATCCCCTCCAATGCACCATGACACTCGTGTCTGAAATAATAAAAAGACAACCTGAAAGCACACATGCCATTCTTTCTTCAACAGTGCACATAAAACTCCTTTATTTGCAGATGCATGAGCAGTCATGACTGATAAGTGAAGGGCAAACTGGACAAACAATTGCAAACAGAAGAGTCAAAAGAATCCCAGAGATAGACTAACCAATTCAGTCAGGAATGCTTGCTTGTTAAGACCTTCCAATGCAGTGAATGCAGCCTCGAGCACACGTGCAAGATATGCCACAACCCTGGTCAAGAGAAATAAAGCAGCTACTATTAATAATGACTGAAATAATGTATTCTTTTGATTAGAGATATGCTATTTGAAGCAGAAACATGACAGAAAAGAAATGAATTGATTCGATTGTCATAGGCTGCGTTTGTTTTGCAACTGCTTTTGCGTTAGCGGTGCAACAAACGCAGCAAAGTGTTTTGTAACAAACCAAACTCTGTTTTGTACTGCGGGGCCTACTAAAAAATTGAGTTTGAAACGCAGTTTTTGTGAAGCAGTTTTTACATGTTTTTTTAACTGAGTTTTGTAAAACCCTGTTTATTTTTGTGTTTCAAAAGCGCTTTTGAAAAAATTTAAAATTGTTTATTTTTTTTTACTTCAAATTAATATTTTTTTTGTGTTTTCAGATCATTTTGATGCGCTTATATCAAAAATAATTTTTAAAAAATAAAAAAAATATTTTGATGCATTTCCAAGTAAAAAACACTTTGAAAAGCAATCGCAACCACACTTCCAAACACAACTACCAAACATTTTATATATGTTTTTTGCTACACATAAACCTCAACCATAATTTTTACCAAACACGTATCTAAATCCAACTAACCACACTTAACCACATTTTTTTAAAACTTATTTTTTTAAAACCAAAACTACAAAAACTACCTCAAAAACAAACACTCATAGATTCATACTATTAGTAGGTGTATGACTGAACTTGGTTTGAGGCTTGGGACCTTGGGGAATTAAACTAGTAGGCACTTTGTGTTGTCAAAGAGAAACCCCCACTCACCAAGTGCGACAAGAAAACACAAATGAATAAATTTCTAAGAATCCAAAAAATAAAATGGATTGACTTCGTATCACTTATTTCTCAGAAACCCAACAAACATGCTTTTAGTTCAAAACGCAAGTCCCAAGTATATCGAGCTGAATTTACCTTGTGCAGGCATTTGTTGGACGATGATCAGGAGCCATTCCATCATCAGGTGACCGATAATCTGTTGCCTTTTGTTCAGCTGATAGCAATCGCTCTACCTGTGTAGGAGTTTCCCAAAGAAAATTATACAAATGAGAACTTAAAAAATGAGCAGGGAACAGATTAGCAAGACATGGGACAATGAAAGCATATCCATGAATAGATCGAGTGCATTTCCCTCTGGATATGAAAATATGACTAGAGAAAATAGAATGAAGCATTAATGCAACAAATACAAATGGCGAAGAATTAAAGACCTGCAAGTTTCCATCAGAATCCATGCATTGCTAAAGTAAAAGACTAGGGGTCAAGAACAAACCTCAGCCATAACAGTTTCAATGCATTGTTGAAGCCCCTTATAAGCTGCAGCCTCTGCACTGGACATGGCTGTTGCCATTTCTTCACATGAAGCAGCATGTGCACCATCCACAGGTAGTAAGAGGCGAGATATGGAATTTGCAAAATACTGAAGATGAAAGTTAAAGCCATTTTAAGTTCTCTATATATCACAGGATTCTCCTTTTAGCCAATTTAACAAAAAGTTTAGTGTCAATGCAATCCAACATACCTGCTGCACTATAGCCACACTACTTCCACAACGTTGTACAGCAACCATGAAAGATCTGAAACTGCTCTCACCAGCAGCAGCAGCAGCTTCTGCCTGCATCTCAACATCAATCTCACTTAAGCACACTATTCTGAGTACATGTACATCGCCTTTATATGAAACTACATGATAGGTATATCTCATAAAGAAGGGGTAATGATAGAGCAAGCAAAGGTATATGATCAGGTACTTACAGCAGAGGCAGCTGCAGCAGCAACCCTTCTACTAACACTCGTTCCCAGCACAAATCGTTCCCTTAGAGCTGCAGCTTCAGTGAGGCCATCTCTAGCCCGTTCAAGACCTTCTGTTATATATTGCCCTACCTACATTTTATTGTTGAAAATTAAAATCTGAGATAACCATGGCATAAATTAACAAAGAACTGGATTTAGTAAGCAACTTACTTGATCTAGCAAGCAAGTGAACACTGCTTTCACATTGGCTGCAAGCGTAGCAGGCTGCAGAAAAGCATGTTTGGAATCAATCAATAAAATACCAGTGAAATATTTGTAGCTTTTATAAATAAAGAAAAATAACACATTCATATTTTCTTTTTCAGAGAGAAGAATAGAAATAAAAGTTCCATCAGACCCAAAATGGCTAATCCTCATTTCATTTCATTTTTTCTAACTCAACATTCTGCTTAAAACATGTATAATTCTTCTAAATTCTAACCATCCATTCTTTTGATTATGTGTTATTTGATACCATTTGATTCATTGTCTTAGACATAGGGCCGGATAACATAAACCATATCAAACTATAAGTGGATGGAAGCCTTAACACCCACAAGAAGGCCAAGACAATCCACAACTGAAGGTGGTAAAGACAATTCCAAGCATCCAAAAGAGACTATTTCAAATGTCATCTGCAAATATACATTTTAATCACATGTCCATTAGAAGATAAAACAAAGGACAATTTGACAATCTTATCCATGTACCAGGACAAATAATCAAAGTAGCCTCATGTAAATCTATGCATCTTCCAATATAGCTACAATTTCATGAATGTTTGTTAACCTTACTTTACTGGAGGAAAGAAAGAAAAAGGTTATCTATAAGAAAAAGAATTTCAGACAAGGGCACAGGATTCCCAGATGACTTGACCAAAAAGGAACATTTAATCATTCAAAAATAGAGATAGCTACTGCTTAATTACCCTTTAGATAACTGAAAAAGAGTACTCAAGCATTTTACATTAAATCCCATGATATATAGAACAGCTATACAAGAGCTCTCAGTATTAGACAAGGTATATTTGATCGCAGAATCGAATATTACCAGAGATGAAAACAAAGCACATCTTGATATTGCTTCCTCATTCCACCGCACAAATTCTGTCACAACTGTTACAGATATCTGCTGGTGGGAAGATGCTACAGAAGCCCCTTTTGAGCGCCCAATAGTCCCAGTTGATTCAGAAAGATGCTGGCTCTCAGCACGCAGTTCTTCCATCTGCATATCATGGTACAGTCTATTGTCACCAAAGAAAAATGTGTTCTGGAAATTTGATATATATTAAAAAAAATCACATGAACCTTTGCTTGATATAGCTGTCTAAGAGAGGCCTGCTCATGTTCAGGATATTCATCCTTGTGGGAAGAGAACAGAGACTCTGTGAGGCCTGTATCAACAAAGAAAGTCACTAAGACACAGAAATAAAAGAGGAAAAATTCTGCAAGATGTTGGACAAATGTTACAAGTATTGGTTGATATACACATTCATCAAGTCATGTTAACACTTTTATTCGGGAAATCAGTCACATTGTCAACTATGATTTGCAGTAACATATTTAAATACATCAAATCTCAGTGGCAATCTCTGCTACCAAGAAAAGAGAAATTTTCTGAATTGAAGAAATCCACAAGTTCATTAAAATATGCCCAAACTTTTCATAGAAGCTCGAAAATTTATTTTAATTCATTTCTACACCATTCAAACTCGTATTCTACAATAAAAGGCAAAAAAGACTAAAATTTCCAGAATTTGTCATACACTACTTGGAAGAGCTAATACTATGATTGTAGAAGGTAATGCTAGTTGAAGTTATTATAGAATATCCATATATTTGAAGTCATCAGAGACAGAATCAACAACTTAGCTCCCAAACAACTGGGAATAAGTCACCAGGAATCATCCAACATGATTATCTCTGTTTTTCTATTTCTTTTTTCATTTTGGTTGAGCAGGAGTGTGGAGGATGGGGTGGTAGGAATGATCCCACTACCCTGCAGCCCTGGTATTACCTGGGATCACATAGAGAAAAGACTACCCCTTGCAACATGACATCATTAGCTTTCCACAATATTCAAATATAGAGAAAGACAGGCCCAGTTCATCTTTCTTCATCAATTGATGATGTTCTACACTTCCATATTGCTGATGATTACACATCTAATATTCACAAAATTACCAAGAATCAAGAAAGTTAATTAATTACCCTCAACATCTAAGTCACCACATCCCATGGCTCGTAGATCTCTAGCCAGTTCCTGAGTCTTCTCATATGCCACTGCTAGCATTCTAAGATACTGAAGCCTCAAGTCAAACACAAAAAAAGTTAAGATCTGATTGTTGCTTCAGACTGAAACTAAGGAACTATAAACAGTTTGGACCAAGCAATTCTACATACCAATAAAAGTCCACCTTCTTCCATGGGAGGTAAATTCACAAGAGATGGTTTCACTAACAATTTATCCAAAAGAGCTGTAACTCGCTGCTCTAAAACTCTCTGCATGTGTATGGAAAACATCAAAAATATGAATTCACAACAAAAAAATATCATATGCCTTGTGCAATTTGAATAAGACGGCGTAAAACATGAGGTATGGTAAAAAACAAATCCTGCCCAGATACCTGAACTAAAATTGACATGACATCATTAGGAGAAGGGAATACTGCCATAATAGTAGCAGCTTCTTTACGGACAGTGTCTGCAGGAGAGAATTGAAGATTTTTAACAATCCTTGGAAGAATGTGATCTTTGCTTGAGATAAATGGCTATTTTCCAAACCTGTGATTTCTTTGAACAAGGAAGAAAGTCCACGAGCAACATTGCTTGGACTAGCATGAGAACCGTGATCACCAAGAACCAATCTAGTGTCTGCATTCATGACTTCCACATCAATGAACATTGGACGTGTTGCCACGTAATGTTGCATGGCACTTGTGCCCCTGTTGAACTGTAATGCAAAAGGAAACCCAAGAGTTAAACAGGAAAAAGAAAACATTTCAACAGATTTGCAAGATCCCCTTATAAATGGAAGATCCATCTTATTTCAAACAAGGATGAAAAAGAATCAAAAGGAAACAAAAATAACTAAAATTTATGGCTTAAACAATCTCCCTCCCGTTTTTTCACCAAAAAGGGCAGAAAGGAATAGCAAATTTGTTGGCATTCTGGACCAATTCCTGCAAGTCTGGAGGACTTTTCTGCTTATTTTCCAATCATCACTTATTCTGATGCAATTTGGACTTGAAGACTTCAGTTCAAAGAGGAAAGTAGGAAAGATTATGTCGAATCAGTCAGTTCAACCCCATATGGTAAACAATAGGACTCCCCCACACCCAGTATAATGTAGACATGTTCAGGTGATCCCCAGTCAAGGTGTTTGGCAACAAAAGTATCCTTTCCGGTCACATGTTATAAAAAATTCACCTGAGATAAAATTTTAGCACATTCTGCCATGGTCGATAATTCTCTTTTCTGTGATGCTGCATCAAACCGAGCCAACAATCTATTCTCCAGTTCTGCATGAAAAATATTAAGAGGAAAAAATCATCTCTGCAACGTTATGATAAACAAAAGAAACAAATCCACCAATCATGAACACCTTTACAATTCACTTATGTTTATTTTTATTTTATTTTATTTTGGGAGGGGAATGGACATGAGGGATGGGCTACGACCTTCCATGACCACATGGCTTTAATGCCTACTGGTAATCAACAGACTAAAAAATACAACAGGATCACAAAATTCTCAGAATTCTGAACAAGGAAATCTCCAGGCAATGAATTCATGGTGATAATTGCTTTTATCAAAATATCCTTTGAAACCCAACATTCAAAATTTGGATTCAAAGGAGATGCGTAAAAGCCAGTAATGATTTTTCTTCGAAGCATCATGATCTGCATAGCTTTTCTTCCTGCTTTGCCAATATGGAAATGAGTTTTTTTAGGGTAAAAGGAGAAAGTATTATTAGAATAAAGGAATTGCATGGTAAAAATTGTAGAAAGAAACATCTTTTGAAAAGGCAAGTAGACAACCATCTAAATGAAAATAACATAGCGCTCCAATCCATTTATTGGGAAGTGCCCCTAAAGAATCCTGCTGATGTGAGAATTCAAAGCCCAGAAGACTATCCTATATTCCACAACAACCGACTCTCTGTGAAGTGATGAGAGAAAAACCCTTCACTCCTCTCCATCAAAATGCACATACAGCATTTCTCCATAAAGAACTAAAACATTCCTCCATAAAAACCCCCAGAAGAATCCAACACTGCTTCTTCTACTGTCCTCAGGATCACCCAAGACTCACTACTAAATTGCAAACAATCTTTGAAACATATCCCAAGCTACAAGGCTATGCAGAAAGAAATCACTCCAAGATTCTTCATTATGATGGAAAATAACACAAATAATAGGAGATTAGGCCATATGGAAATGGGTATTTGTAAATTCTTTCTCATGATACCACAAGCTAGTCCTTTTCTTCAAACCTGATGATGTTTGAGCATATATGGTATAACTATTAATAATTATTAAACCATACTGTCTGTTATTTGGACCTAGTTTGTTACTATTTTTCAGTACCCACTAAATCATTGTATTGTTTGATGCACCATATATGAACTTCCTGTGGCAGTAATATCAATAATCAAAAAGAACAATATGCTGAACCCATACCGTTGCAGTAATCCTGAAGATTAGCAACTGCAACTTCTAATCCTCTGCTTGCGGTTGCATTTCCCATAACAGATGGTACGGATAAGCCTTGTCTTCCAAGATCTTCCTCAGCAAATGACCCTAAAAAACACAAAAGTACCAAAAAACTCACATGGCTGTGAAAAGCAAACAAGAGCTATTGCAAAAATCTTTAAAAGGATTCTTTGTTATTGAAGAATTTCACAATTCACAAATTATTTGTTTGTTTTTTCTACTTGTGCTTATTTAAATAAATCACATAGTTTAAAACAAATTTCACTGTGAATTCAGCACTCTAATGCCTTACTATTATCCAAAGGAATGGGTCAAATTGATTTTCCTTAATTTATGGAAAAGCTACAACATTCCAAATCTACTAAAAATTTTGTATTTCATCAGAATAGATCCAACCAAAATACCAGGAACACTTTAAGAGAAGATTTCAATGAAAATCCAAATGACAATATAGATGAATAAAACTTCTAGCAATCAAGTCGGATGAAAGGATATCACTTAATCTGGTGTGACAATAGTATTGGATGAGTTTAGAAGCATGTACTAAAACAAGAAGATATTATCACAGAAAAGAGGGGAGGGAGGGAGCGGCAGTGGATTTAAATGATTCAATGTATAAAGTTAGGATTAGGACTGAAGTAAAGCAGACTAATTAAAGGAGATGGAAAGCTACAGCTAAGCTGCAAGGGTACTCGCTACTGTCTCAAAGAAAAAACAAAAAGAAGAAGAATGCATGACTGATATAGAAAAACAATTAAGTTAGTCCAAAAGGCTCGTGCAGCATAACAAGAACTTGAGGTTGCAGAATTATGCAATTTCAAAGCTTGTAAGAACATAATGTCATCTTACGTAATTTCTGTGCAATTGAAGCAGCCTCAGCAACACGGCTGTCATCTGAAAACAGAGGTGAAAGTTCCATTAGGTCACCTGGGCTGCCATTGAATTCCATCAAATACTGCAAAAATTATGTAAACAAGGTGTTAATGCATTTTGAGCTAAGGAAAGCATAAAAATAAGTTGACAGACAGTACCTTTATGAGTTCTATTGTTAGACTAGCAGTTTCCCTTTGAGCATCTGCACTCTGATAAGATCATAATAAAAAGCGTGAAATAACTATAGACTGAATGCTTAGCAAATTATAATCGAGCATGGGAAAAATCTTACCTGCAAATGGTCTCCTATTTTGGCAGCAGTCTGTCCAACACTTGAAATACGTGAGTCAAGCCTAGCGAAACTATCAAACAAGCCATCTACACCCTGTTCCAGCTGAAAAGATAAAATACATAGCAAATGGTAACTATGTTAGATGGATCTCGGAAACAGAACAAAGAGAAACCAAATGATTGTATCTTAGAGGAGCCAAACCAACCAAATTCCCCTTGAGACCTAAAAACCTCTTGCCAAAAATGAAAGAAACCACACACCTTTCATTCTCAAATTTCTGGATTCTACATATTGCATAAACCTCTCAACTTTACTTTTCTTTCTATTTCTTTTTATTTCAAAAAGAATACATTCTTTTGATTGTCCAACTTCTATTCTGCTTTACTTTTAATCTAATCAATATATAACATTAACCACTAAAAATCAAATGGCAAGTAATTACTATATAATATCACCCAACTAAAGGAAATGGAATTAACTTACACACACATGGACGCGTGTGCACGCGTGTCTGCTGTAGAGATCTAATCTAGGATTAAAAATAAAGAAGCTTTTGCAGTTTACTTCAAAATAAAAATCAGTTTTTCATTTATTTATTGATTCGTCTTCTCCAGTATAGTTTTTACAATGATTCAAAACACATGCACCCAAATACCCAAAAACTCACCTCAGCAAGTGTTTTACGGTGCTTAGAATCTTGGACAGAAACCTCCTTCTTGAGATTGTAGAGCCTTCCATCAATCTTCAATCCAAAAACAAAATGTCAGCAGAAAAAAAAATTATGACCTCAGAAATTTCATCACATACTCCCAACAATCTACCTGTTTTCGGAGGTCTATCAACTCCGTACAAGAATCCCTAAACAAAGACAAAAGACTATCCACTTCAGGAAATAAGGGAGAAGACAACCCTTGCGCCAATTTTGCTGCGTCAGATGGGGCTCTTACATCCCCATTTGCTAACATATCACTCCCACCTATATTACCTTCAGCTGAATCTGCTTCTTCATCTTGGAAAGATGGGAGCAGATCATTTACCAGGTTGCCAAATAACGCATCAAATGAAAAATCACCCTACAAAATGAATTTGGAATATAAATTTTAACATTAATTAAGTAAAAAGAAAATAGATCCTAAATGAGGTATGATACCAAGTTTTCCTCGTAAAAACTCCACTATCTATTCCTTACCTTAAAATCATCTATATCGAGAATGAGGGGAACGGAGGCAACTGATGAAGATTTTGAATTTCTATCACTCCAGATTCCATCTCTGCTCTGTTTCATCTGCTTCTCATTATCCATATCATCGTTAATCATCACCATAAGTTAAAATTTCAAGAAAATTGATAATTATGGTGTCGATTTTTCAGAAACCTAACCAAAACTTCATAATCATCAAATGAGGAGCAAAATAGTAAGTGTGCCAAAAAGATTTATCTTAAGTGAGCTGATTTTTGTTTTGAGCAAGTTCTAAGCTGGAAATTTCATTTCAGATAAACCTAAATAACAAAAAAAGTACAGAATTTAATCCAAATTTATCTCTCGTTTTCTTCAATTTTCTCATCAACCAAACAAAAAGGAAAAACTAATCCGGCTTCCTATCCAGCAATTAATCACAGATAAATACATTAAAAAATACTCAATCGATCAAAACTATCACAAGATCACTGTAACACTCCTCCATTAAATCTGAGAAAATTCAATGAAAACCAAAGCGCGTGCAGTTTACAGATCATGAATTAGAAATGGTAAAAAGATTACCTTGTTAGTGATTGAATGAGAAGGAGCGGAACGCAGAGACGATTTCCAGAAACAGGATTTGGGTCTTAATTTCGAAGATTTTGGTTCGGTAGATCGAGCTTTTGATGAGAAACAAAGAGGGAAAGACAAGAAAACAGACTGTTCATCAACGAAAACTACAATGAAATTATTTTTGTATTTAATATAGTTACGCTTTTGCCCCTGGCGGTGTTCTCAGAGGCAATCGTGATGGTGGGTAGGGGTAGATTGGGGAATTAGGATGCGAGGTTATTAAATTAATTTTTTTATTGATATTTAAAATAAATTTTAAAAAATAAAATTTAAAAA
>Ga0307510_10005048_pt1 | contig 15652 bp, 9 predicted proteins | sample 12_EM_MG_FD_207224 | JGI IMG/M metagenome (GOLD analysis project Ga0307510, IMG submission 207224) | Populus trichocarpa ectomycorrhiza microbial communities from riparian zone in the Pacific Northwest, United States - 12_EM | ecosystem: Host-associated > Plants > Roots > Unclassified | place...
GTCCTCGTCCTCGTCCTCGTCCTCGACGTCGTCGCTTTGTTCGTAGAGGTCTTCTTCGTCTTCATTGTTAGGGTTTTGTACGACCGGGTCGGAAATGTCGGATTCTGGTTCTGCCATAATGAGAGGGAATTGAGTGAGGCGAGGAGGGAGAGGGAGAGAGAGAGAGAGGGTTTAGGTGGAGAAGATTTAAGAGCGTACCGCTATTTTTTTTAAGTATTTTTTAATTAAAAATATAGAAATAATATTATTTCTTTTATATTAACATATTAAAATTATATAAAAAAGTTTTTTTAAAAAAAAAAACAATTTAACGTTTATAGATGACTTTAGTGTATGCCCTTGTGTCCTAGTGTGTGTTTTATACAGTAGGGTAAGATATTTTTAAAAAATATTTAAAATTTAAAAAAAAAAAAAAAAAAAAAACAATTTAACGTTTATAGATGACTTTAGTGTATGCCCTTGTGTCCTAGTGTGTGTTTTATACAGTAGGGTAAGATATTTTTAAAAAATATTTAAAATTTAAAAAAAAAAAAAAAAAACAAAAGGGCATCAATGCAGTGTTTCACCGTGTCGTGTGAGAGATTTTAGTGTAGTGATTTTTTTTTGTTCCGTTACATTTTTTTTCATTTTGATACCTTGATTTTTTTAAAAAAAAATTATCATTTAATGTTACATCTTTTTAGAATTAATTGTGGTGATTTGTTTGTATGATTGTGTGTTACTTTCTTTGGTTTGACAAAGTAAGATTCGATTTTATTAATTTACTAGAATTAGAGTTTTGAGGATCAAATTTGGAGCTTAAATAAATATTGATTCTCTTTTATTTGTTAGTATTTGGAACTGATTTGGAAGGTCAAATGAATTTTTTTTGTTACTAGATATTCTTTTTAGTTTGATCCTTTCGCACTAACTTTATTTGAGATTTGATTTGGTATTTTTATCTTCGATGCCTGGATATGGAGCTCTCATAATGTCGCGACAAGATTCTGGTGTTTGATTTGAAAAAATAAAATAAAATCATGTTTATCTCAAACAACTAAGAGTTAAGAAACCAAAATTGAAACCGAAATAAATATGGTGGACGATGGTAAACAAACAGGGCATGTGCACTGCACGCACCAACATACAACAGTTATACACCGCAAACAAACAATGTGTGAGGTCACTTACGGTGGTCAATCACGATCGTTCGTCATTGCACTAGATTCCTCGCAGCAAGAACTTCCCGATGAGGCGGTGGTGTGCTTTTCTTTTATTTCTTCTTTTCCCTATTTTCTTTCTCATCTCTTTAAGATTCAAAAAATAAAAGGCGTTTGACATTTTATTTTTTCAAATTTAATTATCGTTATTTTGATTGATATTTTTTTATTTAAAGTTTTTTTTAATTGATTTGTTTTTTTTATTTTATTACTTAACATTTGGTTTAATGACATTTTCAGATCAAATTTTGTTCTCGTTTTTTTTATTTAGATCATTTTTTTTTTATTTTTTTAAATTTCACCAATCGACATTTTATTTCTATTTTTAGGTCAAAATTATCTTTATTCTTTCGATTGTTGTTTGTTTTGTTTTAAATCTTTTTTGATTTATTTTTTCTCATTTTCATCCCTCAGCATTTGGTTGATTATGAATCTAACATTGTTTTTTTTTTTTCAGGTTTACCTTACATAAAGTAATCTAAACCTCATGACCTGGGTTACAAGTTTGAAAGATTAGCCCGAGTTAACTCTGTTTTCTAGGTTTTTCAATATTTTTTTTATTTTATTATTCAATATTAGGTTGGCTTCATAATTTGATTTAATTTGACTTTTTACGAAGTTATCCCAAATCTCATGATTAGATCATGGATTTTACAGGTTAACTCAAGTGAACTTGGATTGTTTTTTAATTATTTTTTAAATTTTTCATTCAATAAATTTTATTTTATTTTATTTTCTATAGAATCGGTTGTTTGAACTTTTTCTCTCAAAACACGCCCTCGGCCACCAATCTCCTTTTTCTTTCTCCTTTCCTGTCGATAAAATGGAGGGTGAGTCTGAGTACTCTAAAAAGTTTAAACAAATATACGATCCATTAGATCAAACGACAGAAGTTAGCATATGAGATCCTGCACATGCTAAATGGGATATATAATATCGATCGATGTTCTAATTCAGTGAAAAATCCCAATCGTAGTTGAACAAGCTCTAGTTTTTCAAGGACTTGAAGGAATTGACGGGGAAGGTCTTAGTGATGCACGAACTTGATAAGGAAATTGATAACAATGTAGATTCGCGATTGCTTTAGTTTGGTGCTTTTGATCATGGTTTTTTCCTGGCTACAGTACCATGGGCAGGGTCCGGGCTTATGAACCAGACTAAATAACATGGTCGGTCCGGGCTTTGGACTTGTAAAAACAAGTCTGGCCTGACCCAGACCCATATCGAACCCAGTCAGGTTCAGCCATGAACAAGTAACAGGTTACAGGTCTATACTCTGATATAGTAGTTTCATAAAAAAAAATTCAAAAACCCACAATCCTCCGCTCCTCCCTCTTCTTCTCTCTGGTTGCTTCTTTTCAACTTAACTTGGTGTTCTATCAACAAAACAAAGCAACTAATCAACTCTTGTATTTCCAAATGGAAACAAAGAAGTCAATAACCCACAAACATAATGATCTCTTCTCTTCTTTAATATCGGACATCAAATCTTACACTGGCAATGACCCTCTTCTCCCTTGGCTCCGGTACTCCTAATCTTTCTCTTTTCTCTTCTTTGCTTGTTTTAATAATAATATTGCTGCTGCTTTTGATAACCGAACTTTATTATCTGTTCTTAAACAGGGGGATTAAGAAACTGAAGGAGTGTCTGCATCCGGATGCACTGAAACAAAAGCTGCCTCGTTTCTTGCAAAAATGCACACAGAGTTTTGAGTCGGATAGGCGTTACAGAAATGACTTGCGCTACCTTCGTGTCTGGTTACAGCTGGTGAATTTCAGAACCCGTCTCTTTCCCTTTTTATGTTTTTGTCTAATTTATTGGTTTTTGGATTGGTTTATTAGATAACTCTGATTTTTGAACTTGGGCTGTTTATTTTCTTGCTTGATTTCTCTGTTTTTGTTTGGTGTCTGAGTAAAATGGGCAAACAGAAAAGAAAATGAAATCGGAGAAAATAAAAGTGTATTAAATGTTAAGAAAGACTGGCTGTAGTATTTTATCATTGTAATTCTGGTTATTTGTTTATTTTGAATGGGATTGAGTAGATGGATTATGTGAATGATCCAAGAGCGCTGTTGAGCACCATGGAAATGAATCGCATAGGAACAAAGCGGTCGTTATTCTACCAGGCATATGCTCTGTATTATGAGAAGATGAAGAAATTTGAAGACGCTGAGAACATGTACCGTTTAGGGGTTCAGAAGTAAGTTAACTACATTTCAAAATATATCTCAATATTTGAATGGAAGAGGACCTTTGATGTTTAGTTCTACTGCACATTATCATTAAATGCTTACAACACATCTGAATGAGTGGTACATGGATTTTGTAACGCAACCCTTTGGAAGCATGAGGCCAATTAGCAGTTTAGTGACTTCCCAGTTCTGCATCTAGACAGTGGGCATGTTTGTTTTTCTCGGCAATGTAGTTTTTAGGTGGGACTACTCTTACCTGTTGGCTAAAGGTTGAGAATGTCAAGGTTTCTGAGAAAATAGTGGATTACGAGCTTAGATGAAAGCCTCTTTCCCTTTCAACTGGGTTTCTTAGCCATTTTCACCTTTCATTTGAAGCAGCTGGCTTGATTGAGCAGTCACGTATATTTTTTTTTTTTATCTAAATGGACTACAAAATGCAGTCATTTTACTGAGTATTTGCATTTTGTTCATGTGATTGGCTTCACCTCTTGGTTCCTGAGGGAATGCTAGAAGCTATATTTTGTTTTTTTTGTTCTCCCCTTCCTGTCAATATAAGCTAAACCTCACTCTGAACTCATGTGAGAATGAAAACCTTATTCATTATTTGACCATCTACCTCTACCATGCAAAGAACATATTATGGCTGCTAATTACTAGCTTTATTGCATCACAAAAAGAATAGCAACTTGCCAAATACATCATTTACTAAAATAGTAACTTTTGTATTTCATTATGTTACATAGCCCTTTGATGTTTTGGGTGGTATATGATTTTTTCTCTTGAAAATAGAACTAAGCAATATCCTCCATCTGAAACAACTTCTGAACAGCCTCGCTGAGCCTGTTGATGAATTGCAGAAATCATATGAGCAGTTTCTTCATCGCATGGAGAGACACAAGAAAAAGGACATCCAGGTGGTGTTCATTTTGTTTTAGATGTTGACCTGCCTTCATTATTTGTAGAGGTCTTCTGTCATCTAACTTTTCACAGAGGTCTTGCAGCACCAGACAGGAAGGAGTGGTAAAAGACCTCAATCTACCAGGAAGACGGAAGAGAACGATGAGAATGTATACAGAATTGAGGATAGACCTAAAAAGATACCGGATGGGAGTTCTCAGCATGTAAAGCCAATGAAGGAATCTAATCATGTTGGATTTTCAGGAAATTCATGTGAATTTGGCTTGGGTAGTGATCTGTCCACGAAGAAGGAGCATGTGAAAAAGATTGGACAGAGAGATGCATCTAAGCAGCAAGAGGATACAGGAGAGTCAGATGAATCCAAGATGTGTCACAGAGATGACACGGTCGTGGTAAAGTTTGTAGACACTGCAATAGTTGGGAAGCAAGAAGCAGAAGATGCCTGCCATCATGGACTCTTGGACCCTACAATAAATATGAAGGAGGCCATGAATGCCATCAATAGCATGTTTCGAGAGCCTTTAGAGATTGCTCCAATAAGTAGATCACGCAGAAGTCGACCAAAAGAAGAGCATAGTTTGAACAGTGAATTTGATGTCTTTATTGATGAAAATTTGGACAATGGAACCGAATCATTACATCAAAAAAAAGAAAAGAGTATTTCCCTGAAGGTGCATGGTAGAGCTCAAATCCCATTGATTCATCAAGAACCATTCCAAATATTCATTGATGATGAAGAAAGCGGTGAAAATGGTGACAGAACTCAGAAGAATAAATTAAAGGAGAGTAAGACTCGAAATCTGGCAGAAGGTTCTCGGTCATCTGCTTTACCTTTAAATGCTTTTGTCTTCCCAAGTCCGAAGGATCTTCCAACTGGAAGCTCTGATTATATGGATGATGAGAGCTTGCCTCGAATAAAGCATAGAGAGGATACAGTTGTTCACAGGTTTGTCGGGTCTACCATCTTAGATGCGGCGGCGGTGGAGAATGTTTGCCACCACGGATTAGTAGATCCTACAGTCAATTTGAAGGAGGCTATGGATGATATCAACAACATGTTTGGGAAACCAATGGATTTTGTAAGAACCAAGAGACCAAAGCAGGATAAAACACCAGTTATGAAACAAGACATTTGCGGATTTTCAATACTTCCTGATGATGATCTGGAACATCAACAAGGTCAGCCACCACCCAAGTCCTCCAGAGTAAGCAACTCTGATTTGTTTGAGCCAACAGTTTTTACAAAAGCGGCCATGGATGACATAAATAAAATGTTTGGAATGCCATTGGACTTTTAGGAGCAGTTATTATTAATGGCACATAAGATTTCAATCTGTAGCTTATTTAATGTGTTGTGATTTACCACAACATTTGGCTTGTGCTTGAATTCGTTAAAATTTGATCTCTTTGATCATGCTTCATATCAAAATCTTCTAATGTGGTTTAGCGTTTGCCTGCACTATCTTTATTCCAATCTCCGGTTGCAGCTGATCATCTTCATCTGCATTGTGCTGTGATCTGTCATCAGAGTCCTCGTGATGTCTGCAAATACAGCCTGGGCCCTAGAGAAAGAAATATCTAAACAACGACTTTGTAATAGATAAAATGCAACTCTTTATGCCATTATAATACTTTCGCAAATACAGCCAAGAAAAAGAAATAGCTTACAACAACATTGTGATAGTTAAGAAGTAACACTTCATGCAAAGGAAACAAAGTCGTTGAATAAATGGAACAGATAGCCACCATTCCTAGATTATAGTTAAAATCAACAGGGGAGGGAACAAAACAAGAATAAAAACCGAGATGAAGATTGGTCACGAGCTAAAAGATCAGTGAAAGAGCAGTAATATCAGACATGAGTTTCAGGAGTGCATTGAGCTGGTCGGAAAGCCAAGGGACCTGCAGCATAGATCACAGCTTCGTAATGACTTCCTCGCAACACCTTGTTCTCAAATCGAAGTGGAGCACCATAGAGTCCATAGTTAACATTGGAGAGGAGGCTGCAGTTTGCAAGACTAGATGAAATGAGTTTCACATGGCAACCATGGAGGGGATGGTCCAAAATATTGTTGCTCATCTTGAAGTCATCAAGTTGTGCGTAGAAGTAACCATATGCATTGGTTTCATATGCCTTGTAGTAAGTGACTTGTTTCTTGAAATTTTTGCAAATGACACTGACTTTAGCTGAAGGGATTGGCTCGGCCTCTGTCAAAGACCATGATCCAGAATACTTACAGCTTTGGCAATAGACCATGCCTTCAACCACCACATCGACTTTCTTCTCTACCGGCTTGGTTGGAGTAGTTTCATCATGGGCAGCTGTTGAAAGGAAGGCTAATGGGAGCAGCAAGAGAGAGCAGATGACAATTGTGAGCTGGTTGCTTGCCATATTCTCTGTGGAGGTTGTTGCAGCTTAAGCAGAGAGCAAAAGTGATTTGTAATTGTGTGAGGGTAGATTTGAATATGCAAGTATTTATAAGCACTGGAAATTTGTTGGTCCATGATCATATTTCTGTTTGAAGATTTTGATAGACGTGGGGACTACTAAGTTGCGGCTGTCAACTACTAACTTCGATCCTTTAAAGCTTGTTAACGTGAAGACCACCTTCCTTCCTGAATAAAAAATAACACGAAGAAAGAAAAACGCCTTCCATTTTATTTTTTTTCTGTCGCATGAGAGAGATTTATGCAGTATCTTATTTGTCTGAAAAGCACGAAGATGTATGATTTTTGCCTCTATTTGCTCGAAAGAATGGAGCCCAAGATTCACAGGCGGGAATAATTGAACCCTCGCATGTGCCCACCAACACAATGATTGTGGAGAATTCCTCGGCCTGCAGATTTTCAAACAGATTTTAGGTATTTTCCCCGTAAAATATGTTCAAAAGGGCTGTGGACTTGGGCCTACTGTTTATGGTTGTGCTAATTCTATAGAACTTTTGATCCATAAAGATCTGTATATTGGTATTTCGAGAATGACAAGTATATACTCTTCTTTCTTGTTTTTTTCCCTCCCTTTGTAATGCATTTTGGGAATGCTGAAAATCAAAGCAGTATATCCTGGTTGCAGTTTTACTAATAAGAGATGATAATTTTTTATTATTTATTTTTACATTTTAAAAATGCTTTAAAAAAATAAAGATTTTTTATTTTTTTTTACTTCAAATTATTTTTTTATGTGTTTTCAAATCGTTTTGATGCGATAATATAAAAATTAAATTTTTTTTAAAAAAATATTATTTCAATGAAGTTTCATGTGAAAAACACTTTAAAAAACAATCGTTACCATAATACCAAATAAGCTTTAATTTTTCTTCCATACATAGCACCATTGAGTTTTGAAAGATAAGGGTGTGTGTACCAATATAGAATTATTTTCATTTTTTTCAATAAGAAATAAAAAAAAGCATTCATTTATTGAGAATGAAAATGATTTTTTTCATTAAAAAAATCAAGGCTACAACTGTTTTTCATAAAAAATCAAACCTATAATTTAATTTATAATAGCTCTTAATATTTTATATTCATGACAATCTAATTACAAAATATTTATTTTATTTTATTTTATTCAAAGTAAAAACCATCATAAACTAAAAAAAAAGGAAATTTTTATATTAGATTTATGATAAAACAATTTTAAAAACATATTACTATATTTATGAACATCTTACATGTTTAGGTCTCACCTTGTTTATAAGAAGGAAAAAAAAAGGGGAGGCCCCTTCCATGCCTTTTTGGAAAGTAATCAAAATCCACTGGGATGAGAGAGAGCCACCGTGTTTAGCATTGACCGCAGCCCCAAACGGGGCTGTGGGGCAATCGCTGAACTTTCGTGGATATTGTGCTCTATAGTTGATCTTTACATTTTATTTTGGCAGCCAGAGTCATCACAAATCACAGTATATTTATTTGTGGGATACTTTGAATCGTCATACTATGGAAAAGAAAAAAAAGAATTATGAGGCACTGCTTGCTCTATGCCTATTATCTTCAGTTGAAGTCCATCACCATCAGAATTCAACGTGTCAAAGATAGAGAGAGGAGAGGAGGAACAAGTAAAGAACAAATGGAATATTAACTAATTTCCGTGTGGTTGTGCTTCTATGGCTCATTTCCCAGCCAATTTCCAACCTAAAAAGGAAAGAAATTACATATATATGTATAGAACAGGGAGAGAGAGGCGCACCAACTCGGGTATATACAAGTAGCTGATCTCCCTTACCTATGATAGGTAAAAGTGGGGAAAAACCTACAGGCAACTGGTTTTGTGCCTCTATAACTATAAAAAATGAGAAATTGAGCTCATACTTCCAGTCCGATCATATTTTAGCTGGCTTCTGTGGACAAAATTTCAAGCTCTGCCCACCACAGAGGAGAAAGTTTTGGGATTGCTGCATCTGGTGTTAATGTAGTTATCTCTCTTAACCCTCCAGTAACTTCTCTCATTGTTGGTCTTTGTTTTGGATCCGGGTGCACACAAGATTTTATTACTTCACCAATTCTCTCCAGCTTTTCCTCTTCGAACGAGTCCAGAGTTGGATCCACCTTTTCCCTGAGGGGTTGGTACCCTCTCAAATAGTCTGATGCCCAGTCTTCAAGTGAGACATTGTCCACCGAGTATGGTAGCCTACCAGTAACCATTTCAAATAACAAGACACCAAAATTGTAAACATTACTTTCTGGGAGTGCCAAAGGCACATCTGGGAGCTTCTTGCCAGATAGTTCCATCTCATTTGCAATTATGTCATTTGAGAAGGTGAAGTCTGAGATTTTGGATGCATAGTCCTCAGTTAGAGAGATCACCGAAGAGGTCAGGTTGCTGTGAGCTATTGGTGGATTCAGCTGGTGCATATGCTCAAGGCAGTAAGCCATGCCCATTGCGATTCTCAGCCGCATCCCCCAGTCCAAGTGTTCAGATTCTTTAACTGCAGGATGAAACTTAATAATAAGATTTACAATCTACAACAAAACCAAACACAAAGCAAATGGAGAGAGAAAATTTTCTTTTTCTAGGGGCAAGAACTAAAGATGGATTATGATTTTCAAATGCCTGACCCGCTGGCCAACTCAAGATCCTAAGTGCATAAAACTTCCAAAACCTCGGTGCAGCAAAGTAAATCTCTTATTCACAAAGTGATGAAACCCACACAAGGGAAAAAGAAACCCCTAAAGTTGCACTCCGTTTAATCAACATTCATTTTCTTTACACTCTCTATCTTCTCAAGATTGGAGGTTAATGGATCATTTGCATATGAAAGACTCGATTCAGGATACAAGGTAGATATCAGAAAAAAAAAGGAAATCAATAGTTTTAATATGAATATTAATGAGGCAATACTTGCAAACATCATTTGTTTTAAAAATATACTTCATAAAGTTTTTGCATTAACTCTACAAGTTGATTAGGCTCCATTTAGCATTGCGGTTTAGGTGCTTATTAAAGTGATTTTACAAAGTGCTTTTTGTCTGAAAAGGCACCAAAATTATTGTTTTTTTATAATTTTGATATGAGAAAGTCAAAATCATAGCACTTAAAAAATTAATTTTATGCATTTTCAGATGAAACACACTTTGAAAAAACACTTTCAACTGCCTTACCAAACACACACTTAGAATGATGATCTTTATGTTTTTATTTAATGAATCTCAACAACAAAGATCTTATTTTTGGTATGTGTTCTGCAACAAGGATGCTAATAACAAATGATTCTCACTCACTGTGTAAATGCTCGAAGAGTGTCCCATTCGGCGCATATTCAAATACCATCATTCTTGTGAAAGGCTCCTCCTCCTCACAGTACCCAATAAGGTTAACAAAATTCTTGTGGTTCACTTTTGATAATGTCTCGATCTGAAGCATAAAACGAGAAAACAATTAGGAAATGCCAGATCACACCATAAGCATGTATTGTTCAATGGGAGTTAAACGTAGATTACCTTCTGTCTAAACTGAACTTCTAGATTCTTCGACCAATCCTTGGCAGATGTTATTGCAACAGATGCCACAGCTAGCACAGCTATTTCAACTCCACTAGATAACGTCCCTTTGTATAGTGTGCCAATTGGTGAAGAACCGATTACATTACTAAAATCTTCACAGCCCGCTTCAAGCTCAGATCTCTTAAGCTTTGGCACACCTGAAATGTAAATCTAAATCATGTTAGTGCAAAGACAAGGTTAAAACATGAACATGGAAATATAAAACACTGAAGGGGATGAGGAAAGGAAACAGAGGAACAAAAGGATGTGGACCCACTGTCTCTAGTTGCACATGTAGGTGGTCAAGAGTTGAACATTTATGACATCAAATACAGAAATATGATGGTAATGATCACAAAAGCATGCAAGATTAACACCAAATTAACTCAACTAAGTCAAACTCAATATCATTACTTCTTATTATCCGGTTCAGGTTTTCAGATAATATATTACCGAATAGATGAAGGAACAAGAATACTTTTTTCCAATTTGGAAATGGAGTCCCAATAAATACTTCTTGATTATTTTACCAAGAAGAAAGACTTACCAGTTACAAATGCTTTCTGAAGCTGTCCACTCAATCCTGTGGCCCAAGGTTTGACAGAAGCCTTGTTGGTTTTGCAGATATATATACTGAGGATTGAAATGAGAATAACTAGGGTGCCCCCTATAGCTCCAGCTATGATTGCACTTTTTTTAGATTGGAAAGATTCAGATGATATTCTGGGAGCACTTGAGTCAGATCGAGCTGGAGCTGAAATGGAAGGTGGTGCAGATGGATCACTTGTAGATGGTGCAGTTGACTCTTTTGGAGATGGTGAGGGGGATGTCCTAGAAGGACGAGGAGAAGTCACATCTTTGTTATTTTTATTATTTTTCAGCTGTCGTCTGTGAACTGCATTTTCTATACGCACAAGATTCCTATCGAAAATGAAAAAGAAAGGCATTATATTATAAAAGCATGGAGCACTTAAAACATTATGTACAAAGAAGATCAAGAAACACAAGATAAACTCAAGAAAAATTCTAAAGGTATGACAATTCAGAGGTCACTTCAATGTCAAAGACATTAGGGAAATGTCACCCCATGGTCTAAAGAGCCCATACAATAACCTCATAAGGACCCATCTCCTGGAGTTTGCCCCAGACATCCAGAGTGATATCACCCACAAGAGAGTATCATCAAGTTGATCATAGTGACATACCATGTAATGGATCTTTTGTTGCGGGATGAACCTTTAGCTGCATTAGATAACTCGTTCTCGTCTACTTGAAATTCAGAAAGCGTCTCCAGATGTTGAATTTCAGATGATAAGCTTCTGAGTCGCTCATTGTTGTCCAGCAGACTGGATAAAGGTAGAAAATAAGTTAATAAATCAACAGAAGCAGAAGATAACTTCGTTGGCCATAAAAATTGTTTGACACTCACAGGATTGCCAGGGAGGGATTACTGCCAAGATCAGGTGGAAGGGGCCCACTGAAGTTATTGTACCCAAAATCTAGCACTTCCAACTCCTTCAGCTCTCCAACCCCTTCGGGGATGATCCCCGAAAATGAGTTGTTGCGTAAAATACTGCAATAAAACATTAAGAGACAATGCTAGAGATTAAAATTTTGAGCATAAAACAGAAGGAATGGCTCAAAATATCAGTCACCTAATGAATACTCACATAGACTTTATGTGGACAAGGTTTGCGATTTCAGGTGCCAGTGTTCCTTCAAGACAAAGATCTTTCAAGTTCCTGCGAGTTGTATGACAAACACACCTTTAGAACAAGAAATTAAAAACAATCCTACCGAGAGAAAGACCGCATGCAATCAATACCAACTGCCCAAGAGAACATTTGTATGTAAATACAACAGCAAAAAGTCATCTTTACAGCAAATCAAACAAAATATTTAGAAGTATCGCAAGGAATTTAAAGAGAATTACTTTGTTCTAACATGTTTTTCCAAAAGAATTACAAAGAACCACTACTTCCTCATTGACTTACTTGATTAATTACATAACTAATAATAACAAAGTTGACCAAATCACAAATTTTAACATCCAAAATTTTAAAGTAACCTTGAATTCTCAAAACAAAAATACTATGAAGTTAGTAAATTAGTAAGCCTTAAGTTTACAGCTTATTTCAAACTCCTTCATTTCCCTAAATTTCCCAGAAACCAAACAGAACATAACAGAAAAGTCAAAATCTCTTAAAAACAAGATGAGGGAAGAAGAAGAAAAACTTACAAAACTACAACTTTGCCATCATAAGAGCACTCAACACCGAACCAGGAACAGGGATTAATCACTCCAAAATCCATTTTCCAGCTCTTCAACGCACCGTATGGATCACTCACAATTCCCTCTCTCAACTTCAACAACGCCATACCTGCATCATCATCATCTGCTCTTTTTATCACTTGTTCCACTACTTACTTTCTCGAGAAATTAACCCAGAAACGAACAACACAAGCATAGACACACTTACTTACCTTCATCATTAAGCGAAAAGCAGAGAATCAAGTTTTGATATACCAAAAACAAGATTAGAACTCCAAACCGACTGATTTTCCAGTTATTGATCTCCATGAGAACAACAGTGCCCAAACACCAGCTGTATTGAATTGTAAACAAGTAGAGAAACAAGGAAAGGAAGAAGAAGATAACATTCAAAAACTATGTTCTCTCTCGCGTGCGTGCTTGGATTTTTTAGACATGTTTCGACCCCTTAGAGACGCTTTTGATTTTTGAAAACGCGTCTTCTCTTTTTCTTCTAAATTTCTGGTACTGGACTTCTTTTTTACTGCTGTAAAATACATTATTTATTTAATTCCTGAAAAATAATTTGTTTTTATGCGTGGTGTTATTATAAAAAAATAAGCTGAATTTTTTTTTAGTATTTAATTAAAAAATAAGATAGAAAAAAACTTATTAATTTTTATTAAAAATATTTCAAATTTATTAGAAAAACTAGAACCTTATCTTATATGTAAAAGAGTTAAATAAGAATGAAATTGAAAAAAACAATTAATAAATTATTCAAATAAAATAATAACAATAATAAAAATTAAATCTAACAAACAAAAAAGTTAAAAAATAATAAAATTAAAAAATATATAATTTCATAAATTATTTTAAAAAAATAAAATGCAATAAAAAAATGAATATCAAACTTAATAGATAAAAAACTTTAATTAAAAAAAATAAGAGAAAAATAATAATAATTAAAAAAAATAAGACCTAAAATTAGTATAAAAATAAAATTAAATCAAGTTTTATAAAATTTTAAAAAATTAAATATATATATATATATAGCAATTAAAAAATTAAAGATTAAATTTAATATTATTAACAAATAATAAAATATTTTTGAATTTCTCACATTTATTATAAAGTAATTTTTATCTAAAATAAATTGATGATATTTTTCTAAGAATAAATCAAATATGTTTTAATTAAAACATATTTTTTATTGATGAACTTTTGTAACGATAAAACACGGTTCTGAAAAATAATATCCAGTACTTTCCATGAAATAATTAGGCATTACTGTTAATTTTTGAGTCCTTCCAGTCAGGTGCCGTCAATGTTATAGACTTTTTGATCGGTAAGAAGAAGAAGTAAATAAAGGTAACCGGGAAACTCGGTCACTTTCCTAATTAATTGCTGTCCAAGTGATCATGCGGCCGACCGCTTGGACATTTATTGGAATATTTTAGAAGAATAGTAAAATGATATTGATGGATAGTGATTCCTAGGTTGGTCGCCGCACTGTGCCGTGGATTATTTTTTTTTAGCATAAAAAATATATATAAAAATAAAGATTCAAGAATATTCAACCTTTAAGATAGTCATCTGATCCAAAAATAATATTTATAATATTAATTATAATACTAATAATAATATTTTTAATATTAATAATAATATTAAACTTGTTTAACTTAACTTTAAGTGGATTTGACTATAACACCAAACCCAAAAGTCTTGGATGTGGATCTGATTGCAAAGCTGTGTCATGAAAGAATGATAACTAAATAGAAAAAAAAAATTAAACAAAAAAAAATTAATTAAAAAAATAAAAAAACAAAAAGCAAAGCACTATTATAATAAACAGTGCTCTAGAAGGAGGAGTACAATAAAAACCTCCCATGAAATCAGGATAATTTAATAATAAAAAAAAACAAAATAAATCATGAAGTTTAATTTTCAATCAAATCGATATTAAAAGATGTAATTGAAAGGAAAAAACTAATTAAAAAAATATGAGTCAACCAGATTAACCAATCAAACCAGATTAACCCAACAAACCAGATTAACTTGTTAAACCTTAAATTCGTATAACTAAATAGAAAAAAAATTAAAATTAAAAAACTAAATTAAACAAAAAAAATAATTGAAAAAAAAATATAAGGAAAAAGCATATTAATTGAAAAAAACTAAAACTAAAACTAAAAAGCATTCGTCATTAACTGTAAATTTATACAGTAAAAAGCTGAACTCGCCCTGTAATTGGATTCGGTGGGAGCTGTGGTTGTTTCCTTGATGTCTCTATTAAAGTCGAGGCTGTTGTTATCTTGGGGTCGAGGCAAACTTAATGATACTATTATACTGATTATTTAGCAGCGTTTTCTTGTTTCATAGTCATAATACAAGCAATCATGATATAATTAAATAAATATATGATTGATTTGCTCCATAATTTCAAGAAATACGGTCTCGCCATGGCCTCTCACATGGCATTATTGCTGCCTTCTGTAGGGTCTTAATCAAGAATTTAGAGTACTTTTTTCCAATTTGCAGTAATCCTGATTACAGTCGTTAATACCTGCAGTTGAATTATCCTCCCTTGTAGAAGCCTGATTAGACTTCTGCACTTTCTTAGTGTGAAAAAGTAGTTCTTACTACGTGTTCATCAAATATTAAAAAGGAAATTGCTAGCTATTTTGAAAAGTATGCTAGCAAAGTCGAAACCTGGGAAGTAAGTTAACCAGCAAATTGACTACCTTTTTAATATATTTATAATTACAAATGTAAATTGCAAACTTTAATCGGTTCACCGGACCTTTGTACCATATAATCTTTCAAATAATAATGATTATACTAGGTAGTGTTTAGAAATGCAGTTAGAATCTTGTTTTAAAAAAAAAAAAATTATATTTTTAAAAACATTAAAAATTAAAAAATATTATTTTAATATATTTTTAAATAAAAAATACTTTAAACTTATACTCACCTTATCCTTATCCTGTGCTTGGGTGGCCAAGAATTTCTAAAGTAGAAGACTGAGTCTTAGCGCGTGTAATGCGAATTCAAGATTTGTATTTTAAAAAGATGATAAAAATAACGAACCGGCGTGTGGGTTTTAATT